>CEWG01226039.1_pt1 | contig 24556 bp, 21 predicted proteins | sample 361411 | NCBI WGS metagenome assembly CEWG01 (sample SAMEA2622173, study PRJEB7988) | marine metagenome | biome: marine biome (ENVO:00000447); feature: surface water layer (ENVO:00002042); material: "saline water (ENVO:00002010), including plankton (ENVO:xxxxxxxx)" | depth 5 m | reverse complement strand
AAAAAAAATCGGGGATTTATAGAGTCTAATAAGCAATTTAATAATATGATTTTTTAATGTAAAAATGAATAGAAAAGTTAAGTGGGGAATTGCTGGTTTGGGTAATATTGCGCACAAGTTTACTTCAGATTTAATTATCACCTCAAATGTTGATTTAATCGCTGTTGCATCTTCTAGTTTGGATCGGGCAAAAGAGTTCAAAAATAGATATGGAGCAGAAAAAGCATATGGCTCATATGACGAATTATACAAGGATAAGGACGTTGAAGTCATTTACATTGCCAGTTTTAACAACCATCACAAAAAAATGACATTAGATGCTCTTAATGCGAAAAAAGCTGTTTTGTGTGAAAAACCAATGGGTATTAATACTGCAGAGGTTAATGAAATGATTGTAAAATCTAAAAATCAAAATTGTTTTCTAATGGAAGGACTTTGGTCAAGATTTAATCCTTCAATTAAAAAAGCTAAAAAATGGACCGATGAGGGACAAATAGGAATACCAAGATTCATTTATGCAGAATTTTCTTTTTACAAGTTGGATGCTGAAAGCACTCACCGCTTGATGGATCCACTAAAGGGTGGAGGAGCTCTTTTAGACATTGGAATCTATCCACTCTTTCTTGCTTATTACATACTAGGAATGCCAAAAAAAATTAAATCTCAAAGGGTGTTGGGCTTAACTGGAGTCGATATTCAAACCTCTATGATATTGGAGTATGAAAATGCATCTACAATGCTATATTGTGGAATTACTAATCCAAGCGATAATAGTGCGAAAATATGCGGTACTTCTGGTCAGATTATATTACCTGGGCGTTGGCATGAAGCGCAATCAGTTAAGCTAATTAAAAATTCAGAGGTGATTGAACACGAGCTTCCAACTGATGGAAATGGATATATTGATCAGATAAAAGAAGTAAATAGGTGTATAATGAGAAGAAAAATAGAGGGGGCATGGAGTCACAAAAACAGTAAAGAATTAGCTAAACTTTTAGAAAACGTTAAAAGGTTATCTTAATTAAAATTCTTTCTATTTTACTAAAAACGATTTAGTGTATATTTTGTCATTATTCACACGAATCTTATAAAAATATTGTCCTAAGGGGAGTCGAGCTTCTTTAATTGTGCGAAGCGGTAAGGTATGCCTTCCAGAGCTTAATTGTTTAGTATATGATGTTCCCACTTTCCTTCCTAAAATGTCAAAAATAACAATCTCTACATTACTTGGTTCGTTTATCGATATATATAAACTAGCCCCTTGGTCATCATTAACTGCAGCATGAAGTGGAAGAGTAGGATCGTCTGTCAATTCTAAGTTTTGTAATCCATTGCATCCTAGACCTAATCCTAAAAGATTAAATTCTGCTCCAATAACAGAATTATTAATAAAATTAGTATCAGCACAAAGCCAGTCCGATAAAATAGTAGCATAAACAGATCTGAAATCAACTGTGTTTGCCATATTTCCCTTCTTATCGAGATTACTTAATTCAGGATGTTTTCCAACCAAACCACTTCCTCTTAGGGCAGGGCCAAAGAGCATTATAGGAGCGGCAGAGCCATGATCCGTTCCGCTTGAACCATTTTCAGATACGCGTCGACCAAACTCTGAGAAAGTCATTGATAGCACTTTATCTGCAACTCCATATTTTTCAAGGTCATCATAAAATGTTTTGATTGCTCTTGAAAGTCTACTCATTAAATTTTGGTGTCTTGTCGGTTGGTTATTATGTGTGTCAAATCCGCCCAATGTGACCATATAAACTTTTGTACCTAAACCACCTTTTATAAATCTTGACACCAAACTCATTTGAAGATCAAAATTATTATTTTCATATTCTTGATAATCGCTAGAGCTATTGTAAGAATCATTTATAATTGATGCATATCTAAAAGTAGTATTGGCCGCTTCCCTTAGAAAAGTTACTTGATCTGCATGAAGTCCTGTTTGGGAATTATTTACATCAAATAAGGTTCCATTCTGAGCAACTCTCTTTAATCTTTGTGGGCTGGAAACTGAAAAGGAATATGTTGTTAAATCACCGTTAAAAATTAGGTCTCCACCACTTCCTATTTGGATAGCTAATGGTTTTTCAGGAGGATTAACCATATAATCCATATACTTCTCTTCATAATATCTTCCCAACCAACCACTTGTCACATAACTATCATTAGTTGTTGTAGCCCATATCTCAGAGGATTTAAAGTGGGATAAATTTTGGTTTTCATAACCCACACCATTAATTACTTTCATTGAGCCCTCTTTCCAGATTGGATTTAAATTTTCCATGTATTTAGGAATACCAAAATCATCATTTAATTTAATGAGACTATTTTCAGGAATATGAATTTTAGGGCGTTTATTAACATACAGATCATAATCATATAGTGGAATGATTGTGTTTAATCCGTCATTTCCTCCCTTTAATCTTATAAGAACAAGAATACGGTCTGAATCAGCCTCTGATAAGGCATTTGTTAAAAAATGAGAATCAACAACCGAAATAGTACTGTTGCCAAAGGAAATAGCACCAAAACCAGCAACTCCAAGAGTTCTTAAAAAACCTCTTCTATCCCAGTGAGCATGCTCACTGTCATGGTTTTTTTTATTTCTTTCATTTAACTTGTTATTCTTCATTTTTATTTCAATTGAAATTCAGGAAGTCCAACTAAAAATCTTAGTAAGTCGTATACTTGTCTTGGAACAGAATCATCATTTATTGTCCAAGTCCCATCCTCAAAGTAACTTTCCGGAACCTCTCCAATAAAAATTTTAATAGCTTCATCCATTTCCTCACTTTTCATCTGATATGGGCAGAAAATAAAATTTTTTAATTTATTCACGATGACCTGTAAATCATTTTCATTGTTTCCAACCAAGTTTTTAATAAGCTTTTTAAATTGATTTTTATTTTTTCTCCAGTATCTTATAAGGAGATAATCTGCAAACTCCCATCTTTTAGGAAGGGTTTCTGAATTAATCCAATCATGATTGCCCTGCCAGCCTGCAACATCTACAGGAGAGAAAATATTTTGTCCCATATCCCTACACTTATTTCTGAGTTGTAGAGGTAAGTCAATATTTTCGTCATAACTAAAAGATAGTTGAAGATGTAACCCTATCATCATATCAATTGGGCTTTTGATTAAGATATTACTATTATTTGGGTCAAAAAAATGCTCACTTTTAAAAAGTTGCTTAAAAACTGGCTCTAACTCAAAATTATTTTGCTTAAGTGTGCTAGCCATAGAGCCAATAATATTTTGATTTGCCTGTGGACTTACAAAATAACGATAAATTTTACCACATATAAAATCAGCAATTAAATCACTTTTTTCCTCAAATAAAATATTTACAACGTCATCATATCCCCATTTCCCGGTCCTTCCAAAAATTGTTTTTGTTCCTTTGTCAAATGTGTTTTCATTAAACTCAATTTCGCCCATATAAGTTTTTGTTCTGTTGAATCCTGTAAGGGCTCTTGCCGTGTCTACAATGTCTTGTTGAGTATATCCATTTCCTTCACCTAAAGTAAAAAGCTCATATAATTCACGAGCGTAATTCTCATTTGGACTATTTTTTTTGTTTTGATAACCATTTAGGTACATCAACATTGCGGGAGCAAGTCCCATTTTACGGACAAAGGTTTGAAAGTTTCCAAGACAATTCTCTTGAATTAATTTATAGTATTTATACAAATATGCAGGTTGGTTAACATCTAAATACTCTACTACAAAATGATTACTCCAAAATAAACTTAGCTTTTCTCTAAATCCATTATTAATCATATCGCTCAATGCCTGTTTTTGAAGTATTGTGTGATAATAAGCCTTATTATTACCTGAAGAATTAAAAGTCTTATTATCCCAATCAGCCCATTCTGGGGCTGCCGTAAAATCTGTTAATTTAGCATTGTCAATTATATCTTCAATAGTCTGCTCAGGGGTATAATTAGAGTATTTATCAATATCGGAGAGAGAACAACCGAAGCCCAACCTTCTAAAAACGAGTTGAATCTTAGAAGAGTCCCAAGGGTTTGAACTTGATGGTGTAAAATTTTTCAATTAATCTTGTTGTGCTAAAAATTAATTTATCACAAATTACAATTAAATACTTACATAAATGAATCTACCAATTTATATGCCTCAATAACTGCTAGCTCTCCAAACTTATCTGGTTTAGAATTTCCATGCTCCATACCAAGTATACCACTAAACTTCTTTCCATGAATATATTTGAAAATATTTTTGTAATTAATTTCACCTGTTGTGGGTTCTTTTCTACCTGGATTATCTCCAATTTGAAAATATCCAATTTCATTCCAACATTTTTCAATATTAGGAATAAGATTTCCCTCTTGAATTTGTTGATGATAAATATCAAAAAGTATTTTACATGAGGGGGATTTGACCGCTTTACAAATATTAAATGCTTGGGGGCTTTCTCTAAGAAATAAGCCTGGATGGTTTCTATACCAATTAAGTGGTTCTAGGACCATAACTAACCCGTTGGGCTCAAGTATCGATGTAGCTTGTTTCAGGCTTTCAATCACATTTGCTGTTTGATAATCCTCAGCTAATCGCAACTCAATGGTCCCTGGAACAACAGTAAACCATTTAGCATTGACCCTTTTAGCAACTTCAACTGAGCCCCTAATTTGTTTTAAAAAATCTTTTCGAGCCTCATCTTTACCGCCAGATAAAGTAGGGTTTTTAAAATCTTTATAGCCAACAAACACCCCCATTTCCAGACCTCTTTTTTGCATAGTGGAAGCCATTTTCTCTTGAAGTGAAATAGGTCTGGTTCCCATATTATTATCCTCAAAAGCGGTAAAACCTTGATCAGCCATGAAGTTTAGCTGATCAATCGGATCATCGCCTGCTAGATTTTTGAACATTCCTATATGAGGTGCATATTTTAAATTAAATTTATGTTTATTTAATTTATTTTGACCAGCTATTACATTAGGGGCAGCGGCCAATCCTAAAGAGGTTAAAATTGAGGAAGCAGTAAATGTTCTTCTATTCATCTTAAAATTAATAAGTTGTAATTCCAGGTGTTGGTATCGAGTAAATTCCATTTGAGTCTGGCATTGTCGGGGGATTGGTATTCCAATCTGGATTTTCAGGCATTAACTCTAATTTAGAATTCATCGCTTGGTCCCATGTAATTTCCTTGCCAGAATATGTAGCCATCCTTCCCATTATAGCAGTCAAAGTACTTTTGGCACCATTCTCAGCATCTGCAATAACTTCGCCGTTCCTAATTGAAGCAAATAGTTTATCATGCTCAACCTGATATGGATTTGGTTCATTCAAACCATTAGCTATAGAGCGACTTGGTTTGGAGCTTTTTGTGTTATTCCCACTTTTATATCTGTAAATTTCATTTCCCTCTAAGTCGACAATATCTCCATAACGCATATTCACACTACCTTTAGTTCCCTGGAAGGTTTCATCTACCCTTCTCATACATCCTGGTTGATGTCTGCATTGACTGGAGATAACAGCACCTGTTTTATAAGTAAATTCAACAAAATGATGATCGAAAATTTCACCATGGTCTTTCCCATTTCTGACTTGACGTCCACCCATTCCTTGAGCCTTTATGGGATAGTCTCCAATAAACCAGTTAGCAACATCAATATTATGAATATGCTGCTCAAGTATATGATCTCCACATAACCAATTAAAATAGTACCAATTTCTCATTTGATACTCCATTTCAGATTGGTCTGGCTGACGCTCCCTAACCCATACACCACTGCTATTCCAATATACTTGACCCCCAGTAATTTTGCCAATTTTACCATTATTTATTTTATTGAGGATATCAATGTATTTTTTTTGATAGTGCCTTTGCAACCCCACAACAACGTTAAGCCTCTTTTCTTTTGCTACTCTGGCAACATCTAAAACTTTTCTTACACCAACAGGGTCAGTGGCAACTGGTTTTTCCATGAATACATGCTTTCCATTTTCAATTGCATACTCAAAATGATAAGGTCTAAATCCAGGAGGTGTTGTAAGAATAACAACATCAGCTAGGTCAATTGCTTTCTTGTATGCGTCAAATCCAGAAAAAAGATTTTTGGTTTTAATTTTGATTTTCATAACACCATCAAAATGCTCCTGAACTGCTTTTAAACTTTTTTCAACTCTATCCTGAAAAGCATCAGCCATTGCAATTAGTTCAGTATTTTCATCAGCTTGTAAAGCTTGAACAATAGCTCCTGTTCCGCGTCCACCGCATCCAACAAGCGCAATTTTTAACTTCTTATTTCCATTTACATTTGCCATAGCTCCCACTGGAAGTCCTGAAGATAATACACCTGTGGTTGCTAATGTAGTTCTCTTGACAAAATTTCTTCTGCTTAGCAAATTGTTTTGTTTTGATTTCATCTGATTATTTATTTAGTTCCAATATGTTTTTTGTTCCTCTACTGTAGGGGTATTCAATGGTCTTATAATCCTAAAGCCTACAAATGGTGCATCAGTATGCCACCATAAGCTTTTAGGGATTTGGGGGTCTCTTTTTTTCCATTGTTTAGATGAGGGTCTTCTGGACGCACTTCTGAGCCTACTTGGCTTATCAGTCCATGCACCCCCTCTAACAGCTCTAGGGTATACTTTTGTAGGAATCACTCGAGGATTTGATACTGTTTTTCTCTTTCTTTTGTTATAAACAGTCGGAATATATTGATCCAACGTCCATTCAGAAACGTTTCCATGCATATCATGTAGTCCCAAAGGGTTAGGTTTTTTTTGACCTACCTTTTGGTAAGTACCCTCGCTATTTCCCTCATACCAAGCATAAATATCTAGATCTTCCGGATCATCTCCAAATGAATAGGCAGTTTTTGTTCCCGCGCGACAAGCAAACTCCCATTCCGCTTCAGTTGGTAAACGATAAAAATTACCAGTCATGGCAGATAGCCATTTACAAAACTTTAAAGCTGAGAGCTGAGTCATACAAATGGCAGGGTATCCCTCAACTCCCATACCAAAACTCATGTCAGTGTATGGCTGGGTTGCACCTGACACAGCATCTACATCAATGCTAACCTCACCGCCAAGTGCTTTAGTTGGTTTTTTTGAATCAATTTCTCGAGCCATAAATAATTCATAAATATCCCAAGTTATTTCATATTTAGCCATCCAAAAAGGGGCTATTTGAACTTCGTGTTGTGGGCCCTCATCGCCAAAATGATTTTTTTCTGACTTTGGGCTGCCCATGGTAAATTTACCTCCAGGAATGTAAACCATATCGACTTTTAGGTTTGTTCCTGGAATAGATTGTAAATAGTCGTCATTGATATTTTCATTTGTGAAACCTAAAAAAAGGATTAATAAAAATATGTTTAAAATTGACTTCTTCATTTTGACATAAAAATCATTTAAAATTTTTATTTATCATTGGTTTTTTGGCGTTTATTTCTTCACTCCACAAATTTAATAATTTCTTCATCTCCTCGAACCTTTCAGGATAAATCGACACTAAATTATTTTGTTCACCAATATCATTATCTAAATTATAAAGTTCATAAATATCATTTTCAAAAAAGTATATCAACTTCCAGGGACCATTTCTCATAGCTCTTCCTGGAGTCCAGCCACTTCCATGGTAATGAGGAAAGTCCCAAAAAATTTGTTTATGTGTAACATCTGTTTTACCATCTAAAAGAGGTTTTAGACTAATCCCATCCATGTGTTGACCTGGGTTTAATCCAATACCTGTATAATCTAAAACTGTTGGATAATAGTCCATACTATTGGCAGGGGCATCAATTATTTTAGCCTGAAAATTATTTGGAGGTTTAATAATCAATGGGACTCTAATTCCTCCCTCATAAGCCCAGCCCTTTCCTGCTCTTAATGGTAAAACACTTGTCGGGGCACTTCTCCCGTTAACTGTTTTACTAATTAATGTTGATAATCCGCCATTGTCGGAGGTGAAAATAATAAGTGTATTTTCGAGAAGTTTTAAAGAATTAAGTTTATCAATCAGCCTCCCTATGTTTTGATCCAAAGCATAAACCATCGATGCATAAGATGCGTTGTATTGATTTAAAACTGTGTAACCCTTCTGCTCTTTAACCTTAATTGGTAAACTATCTTTTAGTAGCTTTCTTTTTTGTTTGAATTTCTTTAGAAATTTTAAATTTGGCTGAATTGGTGTATGAACGTTATAAAATGCTAGGTAAAGAAAGAAGGGGTTTTCTTTATTTTCTTCAATAAAAGTTATGGACTCATCAGTAAGTCTATCTGTTAAGTATTCACCCTCGGGACCATCCTTAAGCTGTGGATTTTTATATGGTGTATAATACCCTCCTGGAGGAGACCCTTTAATGTGTCCCCCTTTATTTATTTCAAAACCTTGATCTTGAGGGAAAAATCCTTCATCTCCCAAATGCCATTTTCCAGCATAAAAAGTTGGGTAACCAGCGGTCTGCAGTGCTTCGGCCATGGTAAATTCTTCAAGAGGTAGAGCATGTTTGTTTTTAGGCTGGATAAGTTTTTGATTTTTACGAAGTTTATTCCAAGAACCACTTGGAGGGTTTTCGGGTGTAATCCAATCAGTTATTCCAATCCTTGAGGGATGTTTTCCTGTCATAATTGATGCTCGTGTTGGAGAACATACTGGATTTGAAGAATAAGCATTGGTAAATCGATAACTCTGTGATGCCAAAAGATCAATATTTGGTGTTTCATAAAATGAACTTCCATAACAGCCCAAATCTTTCCAGCCAAGATCATCTACAAGAATAAATACTACATTTGGTTTTTTGGACAATTGATTATTATCTTGAGCACAACTAATTAAGATAAAACATAATAAAATGTAAAATTTTCTAGTCATCACCTACTTATAGTTTTACTTTTACAGGCCAACCCTTAAATTGTTCCTCACCATCTTTTGTTAGGTCAACATTTCGAGGCCAACATTCAAATGTTACTTGATTATCTAGAATATTGAAGCGAATAAATCCAAAACCTGCACCATTTGATTTAGAATCTGGATTTGCATATGCTCGCATATTGATTTTATTATTAAATCCGTCAAGATATCGACCTGTCCACGGCAAATTATCATTAGAGTTTTCTCCGGGATTTTCATCCTCTGGCCACCACCAACGGCTATAGTAATTATTAATAATCGCTGGCACTACAAAAGCCCATGGCCCGTCATCAAACTCATCAATTCCGTGATGAATGACTGTTGGTAAGTGTTGATCTCCTGCAATATGTATGGCTCCAGCATCCCGAATCAGACTAAGAGCTGTCTTTCTTCCATGTTGAGGCCATCCATTAGAATCTAAATCTGCGTGAAGTCGGTTACTTAATTTTCCATGAAGATGGGCTCCGCCACAAAATCCCGTTGCAGAAAGAACAGCCTTCATTTTAGTTTCTTTGTTTTTCCCCCATTTGGCTAAAAAATCGTGTTGAAGCTTTCCAAGTAAGACTAACTCGGGCAGATTAATTGACTCTGGATTGTAATTAGGATCATTTATATGATCTGGTCTCGGTCCTTGGTTAGGTATTTTTCCATTTGGCCCAGATTTAAATTTTCGATCCTCAATTATAGCGAAATCAACTTCACCAATTTTCAAATTGGTAAAGTAGGTAGTAATTCCTTGCTGAAGTGGTTCTTTATGATACGGATCCGGTAAATGTGATGTTTGAGCGCGTTCCACCATTTTTACATACTCAGGATGATAAAAATATCCTCCATCATTGCCTTGTCTGATTAAAGATTTCTTTCCTCCCTCTCCCCAAAGGTTTCCCTGTCCAATATCATGGTCATCAGGAATAGTAACACATGGACGATTTCTAAAGAGCTCTCTAAATTGAATACCAAATTTTAACCAAGCTGCAGTATGTTCTTTGTGGTCGTATGATTGATCACCAGCAAAAAAAATTAGATCTGGATCTAAAGCACTTATGTTTCTTACATACTTGTTCCTATCCCCACGGTCCTTATTGCTATTACAAGATAGCGCAGCCAATGTAATTTCTTTTTTACTAATCGGATCTTTTCGAATAAACCCCTCATAAGTAGCATTTTCGCCATGCATTAATTTATATTTTACAGCCTTATTCATATCCCAATTTTCAATTCTAAAAAGAGCGGACCATCCAATTTCGTTAATCTTTTGTGTTTGAATTACCCTCCATTCTTTTTCCTGATAAATTGCTAATTTTATCAAACGCGATTCCTCTGGATAAAGCGGATATAATTGAGCCGATAACTTGAGGGTGTTATTAGATGTAGTATAAATCCCAAAAGCAATTACTTTCTCTCTTGGGACTTTCATTTCAACAATTTGACTGGTTTTTCGATTCCACCAATCATTTGTTGAAAGTGTGTCTAAATTGGAAAAAGGTGCTAGAGTATATTTTGGTGATTTATCAAACTGGCAGGAGCTTGTAAATAAAAATATTTGCAGAAATACTGTAATGAATATTGGAAACGGTTTTAGCATAGTTTGGTTTTTATTCAAATATAAATATCAATTTTAAATTGCAATCAAAACTATATACCTATAAAATAACCTATTGTGAAAGTTAAAAATGAGGTATTACTTATGTTAGTCTCACTAATTAATGGGTTGGGAAAATTTAGATTATAAGAAACTTCAAAATCCCAACGTCCGAAATCTATTTCTATTGGTAATTCTAGCTTTGTATTTATTAATTCAAAAACATCTTGATCGGTTTGTTGATATAGGAAACCTGATGAAATTTGTTCGCTTACCGATTGTTGACTAAATAAAAAACTAAGTTCAGGACTAAAATCTAAATCCCATTTATAATTTTCAATTAATTTAATATTATAATTTAAACCTAAAGCAGAGTAAAAAGAAGCAGATCCGCCGAAAAGATATCCTCCAGATAGTCTTGTTCGAAAACCTTTTTCATTAAAAACCAATGAGAATGCTAATCGATTTGGATTAAGTTCATCGGCATCTGCTGAAAAGAAAATTTGACTATATATTCCAGTTAGATTAAATTGCTTAGACTTATCTAAAAAAATTGAGTAACCTGAACTCAAGGAAATAAAATCCCAATTAGGTCTAAGCTCGCTAAAATAAGCTGACCCCAAACTCAAAAAGAAGTTTTGACCCCTCATATAACTAATATTAGGGGTAAAGCTATATTGATTGATGCCAAGGTCCCTCCCAGCAAAATAAACCTTATCGTCAAAAGAGAATGTGCTGTAGAGATAATCCGAACGATCTAAATCAACTAAAGGACTGTCCGTCTGAAAAAGCCGATCTAAAACACTATTTAAAATAATTTCCTCCTCATCGGCTTGAGAGAAGATTAGAAAAGGTAGTAGAAAAAAGCTAATGAAAATTATTTTTTTCATTGGCTAAATATAATAAAAGGGTTAAACTTTAGCCTCCGAATTTTTGATTAGGCCTTGGATTATTTTTTTGTTTTTTTGAGCGGTCCATAAAATTTTCTTGTTTTTGTTTTAACTTATCCCTTCGCTCATTTGATCCAGACTTATAATCTTTAAGCCTTTCTCTTTTGTCCTTTAGATCATCTCTTCTTTTCTTCAAAACCATTTTTTGTTTGCTGGTTAAAGACTTTGAAAATGACTCTTTTAACCTTCTGACAGATTCACGGTTACCTTTTAAAACCTCTTTTTGATTTTCGGACAAAGATTTCATTAATGCTGATTGCCTTTCTCTGACAGTTAGTTTACTGTTTTTAAGCAGGTATTTTTGTTCCTCAGAAAGAGAATTTCTAAATATTTCCCGATTTTTTTTTACCATGTCTTTTTGCTCCCTTATCATTTCTAACTGATTTGGAGTATAAATATTCTCAGGTATAGTAATTGCATCTTGACTAAATAGTAAAGAAGTACCTAGAAAAATTATAACAAGCAGATTAGCAAAATATTTTTTATGTATCATTGAAATTAGTTAACTGTATTTAATACATAACGTTCCTCAAACCAATCATCAAATTCACTGTCATCTACAAAAAGGGATTCAATCATAGTCTCGTCAGCTAATAACTCTTCTTCGGTTCCATTAAAATCAACAGAAACTAATTCTGTATTGCTGTACTCAAGAGGATTTAAGAAAATCATTAAGGAAATTAAAATAGCAATTGATGCAGCAATACCATAATTCCAATTTAATTTAAATAATGAAGTTATATCAGATTTAAGTTTATTTTCATCATTAATTAATGACTCAAACTCTTCATTCCAAATAAGGTTTTTGTCTTTACCCAGAGGAACCTTTGTCTGAGAAAGAAAATCATCAATTTCTTGGTCTGAAAACTGTTTTTCTTTTTTCATAAATTATTTAAGTTTTTTTTCAAGTTACTTAGTGCTTGACCAATTCTTTTCTCTATTGCTTTTTGAGATAAATTTAAGCTTTCTGCAATTTCTTTGTAAGTAAGCCCCTCCATTTTATTCATTAGTAATGCAACTCTTTGTTTTTCGGTAAGTGACTGTAATGCTTTTTCAAATCTTTTTTTCTTTTCAAAAAGATCATTTTCATTATCATCTTCATGGACTAATTTAAAATCCTGTGAGTCTAAATAATCTCTTTCAACTTTCAATCTTCTGTAGTGATTAATAAATTCATCTGATCCAATTTTAAAAAGTAAACTTTTTATATTTCCTGTTGAGGTATCAATTTTTTTATTCCAAATCTTCATGAAAACATTCTGAGCAATATCTTGTGATAAATTTTGATCTCCTGATCGATAGTAAAGGTATCGTCTAAGGTTATCAAAGTGGGTATTATAAATCATTTTAAAATCTTCTGCGGTCAATTTATTTAATTAAGTACAATTCCTATGATAAAATTATCATAGGAATTGTAGGTAAAATTGATAGGTAATTTCAAAAAAATTATTTCTTTTTCTTTTTACTTTTTAATATGTTTTTAAAACGGTCACCCCTTTTAAAATCTTTCAAGTCAACGGTTTCAACTTCTCCATCTTTAGTTACCTCAACCAAAGAGTCGCAAGCACCGTCACCAAAGTCAGTAATTATTGAACTATCACCATCATTTGTTACCTTAGTTCCCTCAATAGGAACTTTCCCTTTTCTCATTTTATCGTCAATAAAGCACTCATATGAAAACTTAATAGGAGAAGTAATTTGCATGCTAAAATTAATTCCTTCAGTGCTGACTCCTGAGGACAATCCAGTCAAAGTAGTATATATTTTTTTATCACCTTCCATATAAGTAAAACGCGTCATTTCAGAGTTTTTAGTTTTAAATGTTCCATCTTCATAAATCATTTTTCCATCAGTCAATGTAGTTCTCATTGTTTTATTACCATTTTCATCCACAGATATTACCTCAGTTCTTCTAGTACCCTCAATTTTAACATCATTCATATAAAAGTCTGAATACTCTACTTGACGGAAACTACCAGCCTCATTGCGCTGGTCAGAGTAACTAATTATCATGGTTCCACTTCTACTTTGACCACGTTTACCCTTACAATCACCAGAGAAAGTTACAGTTTTAACATTATTTTCATCGTCAATTTCAACGGTAGCACAATCGCCATACTTGCCTCCATTAAATTTTTTTGGTCCTTTATCTGACGAATCTAAGTTTCTTGCTGAGGATGAGCCTGATCTAAATTCAAGGGCTTCAGACACCAATTCTTCCATATCCTCATCAAATGATATGGCATTTATTGTTTCTAACACAGTTGTTGTACTTAAATTTTCTGAAAAGCCGCTTGAACTGTTCTCTGAGCATGAGAAGAGAATTCCAACAAACATTAAAACAATTGTTATTTTTTTCATTTTCATAGTTTCAAATTTTTTGATTACATCAATAAACCAATCTAAAGATACAATACCCTACCTTTACCAAAATTTTATTTTATAAAAATTTTATGAATTTTAGATTCCAGGAATTCATATCTCTCTACTACAGAATTTTTCTTGTCTATATATGTTATACTATTTGCAGAATTCTTTTTGTTTATTTTAATAATGATATTGTACAACTGGAAAGTTTTTCTGAGTTGTTTAGCTTATGCTACCATGGAATAAGATTTGACAATGTCGCAATTGTTTACTCTAACTTGATATTTATTTTAATGTCAATTATTCCATGGAGAATAACAACATCTGGGGTTTATCAAAAAATCCTCTTCTGGATTTTTTTAATTTTTAATTCTTTTTTTCTAAGTTTTAATTTCATCGATTTTGCATATTATAGATTTAACAATAACAGGTTGATGAGTAATTTTCTTGAAGTCATAGAATTTGAAACTAATAAGGCAATATTATTTTTCCACTTTGTAGAAGTCTATTACTACTTATTTATACTCTTTTTTGCAGTTATATTTCTTCTAGGATGGGCTTATAAAAAGGTCAAGGTTTATCCAATGATAATCGACAACTACATTCATTACTCTCTGAGTTCTGTCATTTTTTTTCTAGGAACAATCGCCCTTTTTGTTTTAGCAGCTCGGGGGGGAGATTTTAAAAAAAGTACACGACCCATAACAGTTATTGATGCGATGAATGATGTTAAAAGTCCTCAACATTCTGACGTAGTTCTGAATAGCACCTTTACAATAATTAAAACTTTAGGAATGAATAAGGTGAAAAAATCAAATCAATTCAGCCAGGAGGAGACAAATGAGGTCTTAAATCCATTAAAGCATTACCCTGTTTCAAAACGTTTTAATAAAAAACCTAATGTAATAATTTTTATTCTTGAAAGCATGGGGAGGGAGTACTGGGGTTCAATGAATGCATCATACAATATTCCTGGCTTTAAAAGTTATACTCCATTTTTAGATTCTTTGGCTCAACACAGTTTAATTTTTCCAAACCATTTTGCGACTAGCAGAAAAACAATTCATGGGATGCCTTCAATTTTAGCAGGAATACCATCCTTTGAAACTTCTTACAGTTCCTCTATGTATTCAAGGCAAAACGTTGAATCAATTGTTTCGGTTGCAGAAGCACTAGATTATAATACCTCTTTTTTTCATGGAGCCGCTAACGGGTCAATGGGCCTTTCGGGTTTTGCAAATACTTTGGGATATGATGAGTATTATGGGCGGACTGAATTTGATAATGACGAGGAATTCGATGGTTTCTGGGGGATTTGGGATGAACCATTTTTCCAGTATACTAAATCCATTTTAGATAAGAAAAAAACTCCATTTTTAAGTACAATTTTTACCATCAGCTCTCATGAACCATATATAATTCCAAAAAAATATGAAGGTAAATTTGACAAAGGTAATCTACCAATGCATCAATGCGTTGGATATACTGACTACTCTATTAGGAAGTTTTTTGAGTCTTGCAGGAATAGCACTTGGTTTGAAGATACCATTTTTATTTTTACAGCGGACCACGGTAATCAGACTTTTTATCCCTTTTATGAAAAAATGGTAAATCGGTTTGCAAATCCCTTAATGATATACAAATTAAATAGTGACCTAGTGGGAGTCGATAATCAATTGGCAAGTCACATGGATATTTTTCCAACAGTTGCGGATTTAATTGATTACCCTAAGCCATTTAGAAGCTGGGGAAGAAGCCTAATTTCAGATAAAAAAAATGATCCATTTGTAATCAATTATTTTAGTGGTGGCAGTTATTTTATAATGGATGAAAACTATATCTGTGTTCACAACGGTTACGAGGCAATTGGTTTTTACGAATTAGATGATAAGAATTTTGAAAATAATATTATTTCCCAAAAAAACCAACTCATGGTTCACTTGGAAAAAAAATGTAGTCTTTTTCTAGAAAACTATTTTAATACATTAATGGCTCCAAAAAAATAGTTTGCTGGGAATGATAAAAAAAATATACTTCATAGTTAAACCTATTGGTCGAAAAAAAATTAAACGCCTAAAAAAGGTAATATTTACTGAGGCAAATAAATTTAATTTTCAATTCAAAATTTTAAATTCTACTCACAAAGGGCATGCTATTTCACTTGCTAAAAAGTCTGTTAATGAAAAAGCTAATGCTATTATTGCTTGCGGTGGAGATGGAACAATAAATGAAATTGCTGGTATATTAATGGGTAAAAAAATTCCATTAGGTATAATTCCAATGGGCTCAGGAAATGGTATTGCTGGTCATTTTAACATTCCTTCAAATTTATCGGAGGCAATTAATATAATTGTTAAGGGTTATGATGTGAAAGTAGATGTGGGACATTTTAATGAAAAATATTTTTTGGGAAACCTTGGTTTCGGATTCGAATCGACTTTTATAAAGTATTATAATAAAAAAGGTTTACATGGACTCCATGCTTACTGCCTTGCTTTTTTTAAAGCCATAAAAAGCTTTAATTATCCAAAACTAAAGGTTGAATGGGAGGGAAATTATAGGAAGTTGAGACCTTTGGTATTATTATTTTCAAATTTAAACCAACAAGGCTATAACCTAACCTTAACTCCAAATGCTAAAAGTAATGATGGGAATTTTGAGATGATTTGTATTGAGAGATCAAATATTTTTAAAATACTAAAGTTCATAGTTTTAGTTTTTCAAAGGAAAGAAATTAAGTCTAAAGAAATTTTTAGACTTTCACTTTCAAAAATGAAAATAAGCAACTTAAAAAATGAAGCAATTGAATATGAAATTGATGGTGAATTTTTTAAAACCCATAAAAAGTCAGATGAAATAAGAGTACTTAATGAAAGACTTAGCTTGATAGTTCCTGAAAAATTGATTTAATAACACGAAAAACAAAAAAGCTCTCCGGTAAACTGGAAAGCTTCTCATAGGTTGCTATTTAATTGGTTTCCCAATATTAACAACACACAACTTCTTTATATTATAGGATTTAAAACCCTTTGTTTTTTCGTTACAAACTTAAGTATTTTTATGCTTTATCCAATTCCAATTTATGATAATCTTATATTTTTTAATTATATCAATAAAGTTTAATATGTAATTTTGAAGAAGATGAAACGAAAGGTTGTTTTGGCAGGTGCCACGGGATTCATTGGAAGGTGGATAATAGAAGTTTTCCAAAAAGATTTTCAAATCATTGCACTTAGCAGAAAGAAAGTCAAATACAATCACAACCAAAATATACAGTGGAGAGAGGTAGATTTATACTCCATGTCAAGCACTGAAAAAGCACTTGAAGGTGCTGAAATTGCAATATATCTTGTTCACTCAATGCTTCCATCAACTAGACTAAACCAAGGCAAGTTTGAAGATACCGATCTGCTTTTGGCAGACAACTTTTCTCGTGCAGCTCAAAAAAACAATCTAAAACAGATAATTTATATCGGAGGAATCCTACCTAAAGACAAACACGAGATTTCAAACCATCTTTTATCTCGATATGAGGTTGAAAAAACTTTAGGAGCAAGAGCAACTCCACTTACGGCAATTAGAGCTGGTATTATTATTGGACCTGGGGGGTCATCATTTAAAATTATAAAAAACTTAGTGAAAAATCTTCCAGTAATGGCATGTCCTAAATGGACAAAATCAAAGAACCAACCCATTGATGTCTTTGATGTTTTATCACTTTTAAAACAATGTATAAGTAACCCGAAAACATACAATAAATATATTGAAATTGGAGGTGATCAAGTTATGAGTTATATGGAATTACTTCAAATGACTTCAAAACAAATGGACAAAAATCGGTTGATATTTTCAATTCCATTTTTTACTGTTGGTTTATCAAAGTGGTGGGTTAGTATATTTAGCGGAACAAGTATAAATTTTGTATCTCCTTTAGTAGAAAGTCTAAAGCACCAGATGACTCCAAGTAAGGATTCAGATGAACTTTATCAAATTAATTTTACCCCCATTGAAAAAAGTATTAAAAGAGCTCTAATTGAAAAAGCTCCTGACTTACCATCCTTTAATTTTATAAATACCGAGAAAAATACTGTAAGAAGTGTCCAGCGAATTTATAATCCGAAAAAACAAAATGCTCAATGGGTTGCAAAATATTACCCTGTTTGGCTTAGCAAAAAATTTGCTGGAATTATTAATTCAAAGTTCGATGGAAGTTATTTAAGATTTTATTTACTTGGAATAATGTTATTAGAACTTAAATTAATTGAAGACAGAAGCACTCCAAATCGACAACTATTTTATATTACGGGGGGAATATTAACTAAGAGAAAAGATCTTGGTTGGTTAGAATTTAGATCAATATTAGAAAATGAATATGTTATTACTGCAATTCATGAATATGTTCCGAAACTACCCTGGGCAATCTATAGACTCACACAAGCCAAAATGCATCTTTATGTTATGAAAAGTTTTGAGAGAGAACTAAAACATCTAAAATAATTTTATTTTGACTTCTTTAATCATAAAAAAAATGTGCCAAAGACCATTAATTTTTTCATTAATAACTACACTTTTTTTAAGTTGTGAGATAGATATTTCTAAAAATAACAGCCCCAATATTATTATTATTATGGCAGATGATCTCGGTTACGGTGACTTGTCTATATATGGGAATAAAAAAATTCAAACTCCTAATATTGATATGCTTGGAAATGATGGATTATTATTCACGGATTTTCATTCTAATGGAACTGTTTGCAGTCCTACTCGAGCAGCTTTACTGACCGGAAAATATCAACAAAGAGTTGGAGTTAAAGGTGTGATCACTGCAAAAAATCACCGACATGTTGGGCTTTCTTTGAAAGAAAAAACTTTTGCAGAGATTGCCAAACAAGTTGGCTATCAAACTGCAATTTTTGGAAAATGGCATCTCGGATATGAACCAAAGTTTAATCCAACTCAACAGGGATTTGACGAATATATTGGATTTGTCTCTGGAAATGTAGATTATCATTCTCATATTGATCAAGAAGGATACGAGGATTGGTGGTTTGGAAGTGAGCTTAAAAAAGAGCAAGGATATAGCACCGATTTAATTAATGAACACGCTGTCGATTTCATCAAAAGAAACAAGGACCAGCGCTTTTTATTATATATTGCTCATGAAGCTCCCCACTATCCAATACAAGGAAGATTATCTCCGCCAGAAAGGGGAAGTAATCGTGTAAATGGAAAAGGTTCTAATGCTTTTGGTTCTGAAAAAAATAAATCAATAATCTATAAGGAAATGATTGAGGTTATGGATGAGGGAATTGGGAGAGTAATTGAGACTTTAAGCGAATTAAATTTAGACAAAAAAACCATTGTATTTTTCTTTTCTGATAATGGGGGGACAAAACTCTCAAATAATGGTGAATTAAGGGCTGGCAAGGGTAGTGTTTATGAGGGTGGCCATAGAGTTTCTGCTTTGGTTTGGGCTCCTGAATTAATTAAAGCTGGAAGAGTTAGTGATCAACAAATAATGACAATGGATATTTTTCCAACTGTTGCCAATTTAATCGGTGCAGTTCCCGATGAGGAAATTGACGGATTAAGTTTTAAAAATCACTTGCTTAATGGAGAAAAGATTGAAGACAGATCCCTTTTCTGGGAATATAATAACAATTTAGCCATGAGAAAAGGTAAATGGAAAATAGTAATTGGGAGAAAAAATAAAATTCCTGAACTATTCAATCTTGAGAAGGATCTTGGAGAAACATTAGACATAGCCGAACAAAACCCACGGTTAGTTGAGGAAATGATGACCGAATTAGAGGCTTGGAAAAAATATGTGAAGTTTTAAAGACCTATTTTACAATCTTTTTTAATGTTAACCCTTGAACTAAAATCGTGAATAAAACTACTATGTAAGTTAGAAAAAGTATTAGTCCTTTTCCCTCTCCAATCGAATCAGGCAGATTTAAGGCAAGGGCAACACTTAGGCCACCCCTTAGGCCACCCCAAGTAATTATTAAAGCAGTTTTCTTTTCAAATTTTTTAAATATTGAAAGTATTGCAATTGGAATAGAAACTCCAATTCCCCTTGAAATAACTACTAAAATAATGACCAAAATACAAACAGTTATAAATTGAAGCTGGAATGACTCAAAAACAACTATTATTTCCAAACCTATCAAAATGAATAAAATAGCATTTAAAGTTTCATCCAGAAGATGCCAGAATTTATAAACATAATCACCCATAGCTTTTTGAACTCCCTCTTCCTTTTTATCTACATCGAGGTTTTGATTCAAAAATAATCCCATCATAACAACTCCCAGTACAGCGGAAAAGTGAAAATAATGTGAAATTATAGGAAGCAATAAGACCATTGAAATAGTAACTAACACCTCTAGTTCGGTATGTTGATTTTCAATATATTTTAGAAGCTTAAGTCCAAAATAACCCATAAAAGTACCTAAAGCTATACCTCCAATTACCTCAGTAACAAAAAGTGATGCTACAGATACAGCAGTGATATTTTCTACACCATCTTGCTTTATAGCTAAAAGGGTCAAAAAAACCACAACTCCAATCCCATCATTAAATAACGACTCCCCAGCTATTCTCGTTTCAGTTACCGAGGACAAGTTCATTTTTTTAATCATTGCAAGAACAGCTATAGGATCAGTTGGTGCTATTAAAGCACCAAACAAAAGACAATCGATATATGATAGACCCATTTGGGAAAGCCCAAAAAATGGTTGATTAATAATCCAATAAACTCCAGAGCCAACTGCAAAAGTTGAAAAAATCACTCCAAAGCTAGCTAAAAGTAAAATGGTAAGTCTATCCTTAAGTAACTCATGTACATTAACACTCATAGCTCCAGCAAACAAAAGGAAAGGTAACATCACATTTACAAGTAATTCACTAAAATCAAATTTCTTAGTAATCTGAATTACACTCTGCAAAAAATCTGGAAAAATAGCTCCTAAAATAGTTGTTATAATAGAGAGACAAAGAGCTAAAATCATCAAACCTATTGTTTGAGGCAATTTTAGAATCCTAATATTGATTAATGAGAAAATTGATGCAAGTGTCAATAGTATAGTTGATAGTTCTAGAATTCCCATTTTTATAATTTTTAAAATTTAATTTAGGTCTTTTAACTAATTAAATACACAATGAAAATATTTTTATAATCTATAAAGTTAGATTTATTAACCTACTATATTTTGTTCGTAATTTAATTTAAGTTTGTAATGTAGTAAAAAAAAATGATAGCATTTATGCAATGATAATTGATAGAAAAAAATTTAAAAAAAAGAGATTCAAACCACCAAAATGTTTTTGTTAAATTAGTAGAAAATAATTTTATGCCAGCTTTAATTTTCACCACATTAATTTTAAACATATTGATTTTTTCAAATTTAAGTGCTCAAATAAAACTTGAAAAGATTAGTGAAAAGATGATATATTCGCCCCCTCCATTTAAAGAATGCCATGCTTCAACAATTTTAGAGGTTGGGGAAAAAAAATTTCTGATTGCTTCATTTGGAGGATCCAGAGAAGGGAATAAAGACGTTTCTATATGGCTATCTAAAAGTCAAAACAATAACTGGTCGAAACCAAAAATGATAGATACAGGTATATCATTAGATGGGATAGATTATCCATGTTGGAATCCAGTTTTATTTAAATCTAATTCAGGTAAATTAACTCTTTTTTACAAGGTTGGGCCTAGTCCAAGAGAATGGTGGGGTATGTTTAAAACATCATCAGATAATGGAAACAATTGGAGTTCTAGTACAAGATTACCAGATGGAATTTTAGGACCAATCAAAAACAAGCCTATCCAACTTGAAAATGGAACGATAATTTCACCTTCCAGTACTGAGATTAAAAATGATGAAGGACTATCATGGAAAATTCACATTGAGATGAGTACTGATGATGGTGATAATTGGAAAAGGATACCTATAGATCAAGAGACAAAGTTTGATGTAATTCAGCCAAGTGTATTGATTCACGATGGAGGAAAGCTACAATTATTGTGCAGGAGCAGGGATAATTCTTTGATGCAAGCATATTCTTATGACAATGGTCTTAATTGGGGAAAGGTAACAAGGACTAAACTTCCCAATCCTAATTCAGGAACAGATGCAATTACGCTGAAAAACGGATACCATCTTTTAGTATACAATCCTCTTAAAAATGGTGGTGACGACAGGAAAAAATTATCTGTAGCAATATCAAAAAATGGAATTGATTGGGAGGACCAAATAATTCTGGAGGAGAAAAAAGGATTTGAATTCAGCTATCCTGCCGTAATAGAATCTAGTGATGGTAAAATCCATATCTCATACACCTACAACAGAAAAAATATTAAACATGTTGTTCTTACCTATTAAATCAATCAAATTATGGAATCAATTGATTTGATTGTTTTTTTAGCTTACTTGATCTTTATTCTTCTTTTAGGCTTCTTTTTTTATAAAACAAAACGAAGTGCTAAGTCATTCATACTTGGTTATGGGAATATTCCTAATTGGGTAGTATCAATGTCAATTTTTGCGACCTTTGTAAGCAGTATTAGCTACTTGGCCCTACCTGGAAGCTCATTCAGCTCTGACTGGAACCCATTTGTATTTAGCCTATCCATCCCATTGGCCTCAATCATGGCAATTAAATTTTTTGTTCCTATTTATCGAGGGATGAAAAGTACCTCAGCATACTTTTATCTTGAGAAAAGATTTGGTTTGTGGGCGAGAGTTTACGCCTCATTATGTTACATATTTACTCAAATTGTTAGGGTTGGAACAATCTTATATTTACTTGCAATCTCACTAAATTTTATTTTGGGTTGGAAAATTAACTTAGTTATAGTTCTAACTGGATTTTTTGTGCTACTCTACTCGCTTTTAGGAGGAATTACCGCAGTTCTTTGGACAGATGCAATCCAGGGAATAATTTTAATTGTTGGAGCTATTATATGCTTAATATTAATCCACTTAAAAATGCCTGATGGCCCATCTCAAATATATGATGTTGCATTTAATGATAATAAGTTTAGCCTTGGAAGCTTTTCCTCCTCATTAACTGAATCAACATTTTGGGTTGTTTTTATTTATGGAGTTTTTATTAATCTTCAAAACTATGGAGTTGATCAAAATTATATTCAACGATATTTGATATCAGACTCTGACAAAAAAGCAAAAACTTCTGCTTTAATGGGAGGTCTCCTATATATTCCTGTATCGGCCTTTTTTTTATTAATTGGTACATCCCTATATGCTTACTTTAGCATTCTGGGAGGTTTACCCGAGGAATATCAAATAATGACTGATAAAGTTTTTCCTTTTTTCATTGTTAATTATATCCCAGCAGGAGTATCTGGGCTTTTGATAGCATCTATTTTTGCAGCTGGAATGAGTACAATTTCTACCAGTTTCAACAGCTCTTCAACAATTCTTCTTGAGGATTACTTCAACCGCTTATTTAGAAAAAATAAATCTGAGCGAAATAGTATGATTTTTTTGTATACGAGTTCTTTAATAATTGCTATTTTGAGTATATGTGTTGCACTTGCAATGGTTAATGCTAAAAGTGTTTTAGATATATGGTGGAAATATGCTTCAATTTTAAGTGGAGGTATGCTGGGGTTATTTCTATTGGGGGTTTTCACAAAAACTGATAACAGATCTGGAGTTATAGGTCTATTTTCAGGAATAATTATGATTATATTTTTAACAATATATCCTGTTATTAATCAAACTGAAGAAGGGTTGGCGCATCCTTATTTAACTATTGTTTTTGGAACTATTACAATTTTCCTTACAGGTTCTATTTTTCAATTAATAAGTTACTTGAATAAAAAACATATTTAAATCAATAATTTATCATTATTGTATTCCAGATTATTCTGAGTTATAATTTTACTTTAGGAGATTAAAAATTTAAAATATCGAAGCTGGTTCATTTGAAAAAGTAAAAATTAGTTTTTCTTTATATCCGCCTAAAATGAAGATGACCCTATTTTTTCCAGTAAAAAAATTTTTTACAATCAATTGTGTTCATAGCTTTAAAAAATTTATTCTAAAGATCGGTATAAGTATAACTGAATTTCAGCTATAATAAATCTCAATTTTAATAAATTTGTGCCTTTAGTTAGGATGAAGGAAAATATAATTCTTTTTGATGGAGAATGTAACTTATGTGACAATACAATAAGATACATAATTAAGAATGATAAATTAAAAGTATTTAAGTTTAGCTCTCTTCAGTCAGATTTTGCAAAAAACTTATTAATCTCTAATAAAATAAAAGACTCAGGTGAAACAGTAATTTTATTTTATGAAAATTCTTTTTTTATTGAATCAGATGCGATGTTGATTATTCTAAAAAATTTAAAAGGATTTAACAGATTTTTGTGCTTTATTCTAGGATTAACTCCAAAAATTTTTAGAGATTTTTTCTATAGAATTATTTCAAAGAATAGGTATAAAATTTTTGGAAACAAAACTTATTGTAACCATAAGGAATATAATGAATACATTGAGAGGTTTTTTCAATAAAAGAGGTAAAATATATCCTATTATTAATCTTTTAATTATCGATTGGTTTTAATGAAATCTGTAAAATCTACACTCATAATAGTATAATTTTAAATATAACGAATCCGATAATTTAAATATAAAAAAAGGGAGACACACAAAGCATCTCCCCTTCAAAAGAAAATTAATTCCTATCAATTTTATTACATTAACATTTGTTCGC
>CEWG01181254.1_pt1 | contig 24766 bp, 23 predicted proteins | sample 361411 | NCBI WGS metagenome assembly CEWG01 (sample SAMEA2622173, study PRJEB7988) | marine metagenome | biome: marine biome (ENVO:00000447); feature: surface water layer (ENVO:00002042); material: "saline water (ENVO:00002010), including plankton (ENVO:xxxxxxxx)" | depth 5 m | reverse complement strand
GTGTTATTGTTACACCAAGTGATCCATCTCCATTATACAGATAAAGTTCTTGTCCGTGTATTTGATTAAATCTTAAACCACTTTCTCCAAGATTTGAAGTGCCTATTTGCGCAGGCACAAGATCAACTCCTGCTCCTAATTGAACATTATATGTGCTGGAATCTGTAACATCTAAAGTAATACTTGTAGTTGAACTAATACTAGTGCTAATCACATTGCCTGTGTGAGTTCCGTTAGTGTCATTAGTGATAGTGCCATCGATTACAGATGCTGGTATTGTGCCATTCACACCATCAACTAGTAATGTGCTATTATCTGCAAACACTGAACCTGTTAAATCCCCTACAAACGGACCAGAAGCAGTAATTCCAGTTAGGGCCGAACCATCTATTGCTGGTAAAGCACCTGTGAGTGCTCCTGCGTTTATAGTTCCTGCAACACCATCTACAAGTAATGTTGAATCATCTGCATACACACTACCTGTCATATCGCCGTCTAAACTTGTTGCAACACCTGCTGAAATACCAGTAAGAGCACTACCATCTATAGCAGGCAAACTACCTGTAAGCACACTAGCATCAATAGCACCTGCACCTCCTGACCCTAATTCAGTTTTAAAGTCATTAATTTCAATTGCTACTTTTTGATCACTTTGTGCTTTTGTATATGCATCTGTAATGCCATATCCTGCAACGGTAGTTGGCGTATTGCTTATATTAGGAAAGGTTACAACACCTGCTGGTGCTGTGCCAGTCAAAGCATCTGCATTGAGGCTACTGTTTGCACCATCAACTAAAACTGTGCTATCTGCTCCTATTACACTACTAGCTACATCTCCTCCAGTCCTATCATATAGTTCTGCAAAGTTATCATTAATTTTGATCATTGCATCACGTAATGCGTCTCCACCTCCGCTGTTTGCTTTTGATCCTACGTTGATTACCTTAATAGCCATTATACTCTCCCCACCACAATCTCAACGATACCTTTATCTTCGTTGTCTTTTGTGCCAACTGCTTTACCAAGCACCTGTCCTACACCTGGAGAATTATTAACCATTGCATGGCCTGCTATTGCACTTGTAACCAGCATGTCTCCTTTATTAACTATGCCTATGACTTTACATGGCACTCTTCCTTGTAATGCAAGTCCTACAACATTGTCGCCTTCTAATGCACTGTTCATCAAGTGTGCTGGATTGGTAGTAACAACACCTGCTACACTTGTTTGTCCTTTTGCATTACATTCGGTAACTTCTGCGCTTCCTCCGAAAATTAATACTGTTCCTGGTTCATAGTTTGTATCACCTAAGTAATTTTCTGCCAAGTCAGCATATAATGCTTCGGTAGCTGTTCCATGAAATGTAGTTGCCCAAATTGCATTATATTTGTTGCCACTTGCACCAATTGTAACACCGTTATCTGCTCCTGAGTTTGCAGGACCTAAGATATTACCTGTATGTGTTATGCTTCCTGTCAGGTTGATATTTGCTGTGCCACTTATTGTGCCACTTGTAAATGCTATTCCTGTCATACCTGCTAAACTTGTGCTTGCTGCACCAAGTGCAATACTTGTGGTTCCAATTGTTATTTCATCATTAGAAAGTTTTGTATTATCTATACCACCTGTTGCAAGTTCTGCCCATCCATCTGTCACATCAAATTCAGCACTATTGAAACTTGCTAGGCCACTTAATGCCTGTTTATCTGCTGCTGATCCTGTGGGTGCTGCGGCTTGTGCAGTTGCTAACAACATCGCTAGTTTGCTTTGTTGGATATCTGCTGTAGCATTTATATCAGCATTAATAATACTTCCTGATGTGATAGCTGTTGTTAACTCATTTGATGCAGTTCTTGTAAAAGTCACATCTCCTACTACATTAGCATTTTCACTATCTTGTCCTGTTCCAGTGAATGTTAGTAGCTGAGCACTCATTAATCCGCCAGAACCAGTTACTGTTACATCACCGATATCATTTAGTTCATCAGTTTTTTGATCAATATAATCTTTTGTAGCAGCATCACTTCCTGCTATAGGTGTTGCTAGATTGGTTATTCTATAGCCACCTAGGCTCATATCATCTTCCATTGGTGTCTGTGAATAACCTGGTCCACCTAATGACATAAAGCCTGGTCCAATTTTTGTTGGAACTAATTGTCCATCTCTATCTACACCTAGTCTAAAATTTAGATATCCATCAACTGCTGTTTGCGTTGGAACAGTATCTCCTTTTGGATCTGTAAATGTATCGTCATTTGAGAACTCATTTACACGCACACCACGTTTGAATCCAATACCGTCTATGTTTGTAAGAACAAGTGCAGCGTTAAATGTAACACTACCTGTTCCTTGGTCAACTGTAAAGAATCTACCTACACGGAAGAAACCATCTTGGTCAGTCATAACTGTGAACACACGCCCTTTTCTACGTTCTTGGGCTTGTGCTGCACTTCTTGTTCCATTTTCGTCAAATGCATCACTAGTGCTTGTTGCACTTGTGCCAAACGGTTTGCCAAATATTCGTTGCGGATAGTTACTGGTATTGAATCCACCAGTTCCTATATCAAGCATATCATGTCCTGTAGCTCGGCAGGTTGATATATTGACTGTTATTTGTGCTGGTTCTCCTGCTGCTAAGCCTGCTTTCAAAGTTAAACCTTTTGTGTTTACCAAACTCAAAGCCAAGCCAGATGCAGTGGCTGGATAATTTACATCAGTGTTTGCTACATCAGCTATTTGTATAATACCTATATCATCAGTAGAACCTATCCCGTCATCATATTCATATTCTGAATAACCTGTAATAGTATAAACCTTACCACCCCATGTCATGATCATATCATTATTTGCAATACGTGCTTTGTTATCTTCGTCTAATGCATTTATAGCAATAAATCTATCACCAACAGTTGCACCTAATGTGTTAGAACCACTAGCACCTGCGGCTGCTATAATATCTGTAAAGTTTGGATCAACTGTTAATTTTGGAGCTGTGCCAGCACCGTTAATAGTTTCAACATTAGTGATTACATCTTGATCTACAGTCAAATCTATGTATCTGTAATTCGCATCAAATGTAATTACACGCTTTGTGCCCAAACCACTTAATTGAACACCATCTGTGACTGTGGTTCCAAATGATATTGTTCTATAAGTTATACTGGTATCATCTTGTGTAAAGACAAAAGCTGTGGATGGTCTAACTGGTAAGTCTTCTGTAGGCAATCCATCAACAACAATATTTTGTTTATGTCTAACTACTAATGGAATATCGTGTGGAGTATCTTCTTGTAATCCATTATCTGCTGTGCCTTCAATACCTGTTCCAAAATTAAATCTCCATACTTGTCCATCACGAACAGGAGTTTGATCATCAAATACAGGTGTTCCTGTAATGCTTGCAGTAAGTATTCCGCCAGTGGCAGAAACAGTATCTACATTAATCACAGCAGCATTAGTAACTGCTGCACCACCTAATTGGTTACCTGCTATATCAAATGAGTCTGTATCTGAATATCCTGCACCTGCATTAGTAATTGTAACTGTATAACCGTCGGTTCTGTTTTTTGCTATTGTAAATGTAGCTTTTGAAGTTTCAGGTCCTGTGCCGTTATAAGTTGCAGTAATTGTGTCGTTAATACCTTTGAAGCCATCTAGTATAAAGTCTGTTTGTTGTGCATTTGTTATTTCATAAGGTTGATATAAATCGCTTGAACTACCAGGTGCCAAGCCATGTAAGATTTCAACTTCAGATGTGTTATTTGGTAATCCTACCAAATCATATGCATATAAAAATAATGATGCCTGTGGCGCATCAACATTGATTGATTCAACAACAGTTGGCACACCTATAAGTGTAGAACTGTTATCTCCAAATGCTTCATCTACTGTGTTCCAATTTCCTGTAGCACTATGAATGTAAACTGTAGTTCCGCCGTCTTTGAAGAAACTTACAACTCCTTCAGCACCAGATATCTCCTGAGAAATAGTTTCACCAACTGCAATACTTCCAGGAACACTTGCAAATTTTAATATTGTGCTTGCACGAAATACTTTTGCTGGAAATACCATATCATCTTCAAGTGTGACATCTGTAGGAATCTCATCAGGGTCACTACCATCAGCGACCAATCCAAAAAAGCCATAACTGTTATTACCTGCAATACTACGAATTTGTGATCCATCTTTAGATAGATAACCAGTATGACAATAATATGTAAACATACTAACAAGTTCTGACAAAGCGTTGTTAACACATATTGCTCCATAGCCTAGATCGTTTACTTGTGTAAAGTCATTTGCCAACATTGATCTGTTACCACCAGACTGAATAAAAATATCTACGCCTGTGCTGCCAGTATATCCAGCTCCTTCATTACTGGTTTCATCAAGCACAAGATTACAAGTTCCTGCTGCTTGGTTATAGTTTGTAATTGTGTTTACCTGATAACGTTCGCCATTTAAAAAGAATGGAAATGGAGTTGGTGGTCGTCTAACAAATAATCCATGTCCTGCTGGAGAACTTATTGATACATTGTAAGCACTGTTCACAGTATCAATAGTTGCTGGCATGTTGCCTGCATATCCATCTGCAAATAAACCACCTGCTAGATTACGTCTTGTTCCTAGTGATTGTGAAAAACTAGAACCAGTTTGACAATATGGTGATCTTGTTAAGATTTGGCCTTCTGGATCAAGAGCCATCATAAATCCACCTTGTCTTTGCACTGTCAAGTTTCTTACAATAGTATTATCATTACATAACAACACATCCATTTGGTTGTTTCTTTTAGGAGGATTGAATGATCCATTATTGAAATATGTAATACAATCTATTAATGCATCGTAATTTGTTTTAACGTCTGTTTCTGCTGTAAAATCTGCATCAAAAACTTGTGCTACTGATCCTAGTGCAGCAAAAGGTGTTCCACTGTCATTTAATAATACACTTGTTACAATAGTTTTGGTATAATTGATAGCTTCAACAGTTTGTGCTTCTTGTCCTGCAACAGAGCCTTCAAAATATGCACCCTGATTTGTCAACGTAGCTTCCCTGCCGCCGTTAGGATTTTTTAGATCAGAAACAATACCGTCGATTATTAATCTTGTATCTCTTCTACATTTTGCTGCATCATATGTAAAACCAGACCAAATGCCTATGCCTGCTAAAACTTGCGCATCAATGTATTGTATAACTTCTTCTGCAATAAATTCTTTGTTTAATAAAATTAATCTTGCACCTTCTGGAAAATTTCCTGGATTAGTTGCACCATCTGTTCCTACATCAACTGCTGTTGAACTATCTTGTGCATAATGGTATCCATACTTACCGTTTTTAGATGTTACAGGATGAACAAATGTAAAACCGCCACCAGTAGTAGTAACACTTAATGTTACATCAGCAGCTCCGCCACCGCCAACATTACTATCTGGTATTGTTATTATTTCGCCAATAATAAATCCTTGCCCGCCTGCTACAACATTAGCCACTGTTACTGCTCCGGTGCCGTCAACTGTAATTTCAAAAGTTGCGTCTTCACCTATTCCACTAGTGGCATAATCAGAAGCAGAAATATTATAAACACCTGCTGCTCTAGAAGCATCTGCGCCAGATGTAATTGACAGTGTAGCGATTGGTGACTCTGCTGCTGCTAATCCATCTATATCTACATCTCTATAAAAATAAGTGTTAGCCCATACAGACTGTGATACTCCAAGTTTTGGCCTTATCACAGCTCTTCTAAATTCATCACCTTTGATAGAAACGTTTTCTGGTAGTTTGATTGGCAGATGTTCATCATAGATGCCTGATTCAACTCTTACTGTTATTTGGTTGTTTTGTGTAATAGCACCAAATTCTAATTTTTCACCTGCAATAAACTCAATAGGTTCTTTTAGTTCTACTGTAATTTTATCTGTGGTTGCTGTAAAAGCTCTTTGATAATCTGTTATTATACCTGTTGCTCTACTTGTAACACCTCTTATAATTTTACCTTCTCGTAAATCAGGATTGCCTGCAACACCTTGATCCACTGCTGGATTGCTGCCATTTGAAAATTCAAAAGCATAAGAATTACCTACTATCAATGCTGCATCGTTAGATAAACTATCATCTAAAAATGTTATGACGTCATCAAATCTTGCTCCATATGCTGTTTGCACAGCACTGCTAATAGTTCCTGCTGCAACTAGGTCTGCTAATATCAAACTTCGTGCTTTGTTTATTCCTGCAACAGTTTCTGTATACTGTGTTGACCTTGCTTTTACTGCACTTGGATTAGCACTGTATCTTTTACCTGCCCATCTTGACAAATAATTTCCACCTGCTTGCACATCAAGTTTTACAGACTGTAATATCAATCCTACATCTCTTCTACACAAATCTTCGCTGTAAACAAGGTTAGGAAAGGTAATGTTTATATGCTCAACAACATCATCTTGTATTCTTAATGTATTTGCGTCTACAATAGCCGCAGCTAAATCACTTGTTGCTACAGGACTTATCACTCCACCAATTGCTGTTGTTAAAGAATCATTATCGCCATTGTTGAATGTTACAGTTTGAACATATGGTCCTGGTTCAAAAGGTGTGCTTTCAATAATTTCGGTAGCTCTTACCATAGCTTTATTGATTGTCTTAAATGCGTATTGAGGTGAACGTCCTTCCTGTCCAGGAGGTGTAGTTCTTTGGCTGTCATCGCCACTGGTTGAAACGTAAATATTTGTTGTGCTTGCAAAACCTTGTGTATCAACATAAAATTTTGTTACAGCTTGTAAATCATCAGGTCCGTTAGGTGTTCCTTGTCCTTGCAATGGATTTGGATGATCTGAAAGAAACAAAGTATCAAGCATAGTCCTGTTTTCTTCAGAGCCAGCTCTTGATATAACATCTTCCATAGCAGGTATTTCTCTACCTTGCGCAACAGGAACTCCAGTATCATAGGACAGCAGCCCTGTCATTTCATCGCCATCAACATTTACATAAGTGTCGTCAGCATAACCTTTACTTATAATAACATTGTCTGTTGAAATTGTTGGTGCTAATGGATGTGTTGTTCCAAAGTCTGATACCATTGTGTTTATATCAGAACCAACACCTGAAGTATTTCTTAAAATATCATTAGTTGTGTTGCCGTAGGCTAGGACAGCATTTGCAGCTAATGGATTGGCTATTTCAGGATCAGGATCTCTATTGATATGTGGATCTACTATAACAATTCTTAGTCTACCAGATTCAGAAGTTGGATCTGATGGGTCTGTATAAGATACAAATACACTGTTTGTGAATTCATCAGGATCAGTTGTGTCGTTATTGTTCACGCCACTGTCACTTACAAATTTATAAAAATTTATACTTGATCCATCTGCCGATACTGCTGGTATTGAATTTTCGTTACCAACATATGTTGTTGGTGTATCATCTAATGTTCGAAATGATATTGTGCCGCCAAGTCCAAATACAGCATACAGTTCAGAAAAGTTTTCATTAACTTTCTTAAAACTTTCTCGTATACTATCACCTGTGCCGTCATTACCCTCTACACCAATGTCAATTTCTTCTCTAGCCATTTACTTTTCCTTATAACTGTGGGACTAATTTATCCATATCAAAGTTTACACTTACACCACAACCGCAACTACTATGCGCATTTGGATTGCGGATTTCAAAGTTAGATCCTACTAAACTTTTGACATAATCTACTTCCGTTCCTATTAGAAACATTAAACTATGAGAACCAACTACAAAAGCACATCCGTTTGCTGTTTTTATCACTTCGTCATCTTTTTCTAAATCTGCTGGAGATGCTATAGTTCCCCAATCATATTCAAAACCAGCACATCCTCCACCTTTGATATTAAGCGTGATACCATAACAATCATTCTCCTCGCTTAATAAATCAATCTGTTTTTCAGCAGCTTCAGTAAGTTTTAGTATGCTCATCGTGGTTCCTTTCTAATATTTATCGTATGTTTTTATAATCTTAATGTAAATATAGTTATGTATATAAAAGAATATTTGATTGATACTTGGCATATGCGCCGCAGTAAACTAGGTAAACAACATACATATAATCGCAAAAAAACTATGGTTATATTACGTTGTGATAATTGCAGTGACGAATTTAAAAGGCCACGTGGTTCTATGGATCCTAAAAGATTAAGCAACAATTACTTCCATGTCTGTGAATCATGTGATGCAAAGCGTTTTGCACAACAACGTGGAGTAAATGCTAAAAAAGTATGGCAGATGAAAGCTAGTAGTGATATACCTATAAGTAAATTATAATTTATATTGTTCAAAAACTTTATCTTTACTTATAGTTGCATGTAAGTCATTACACTTACTATGTATTGTTTTGTCAATGTCTAAACCGTTATCACTGGCTATTTTATTTGCAAAATCCATGTGTTGCATAATAGTAGGATGTTTATCTATAAAACTATTTTTCGTCCATGGGGTTGCATTGTTAAACTCATAACCTCCTATATAAAGTTCACGCATGTAATCTATATCTGTTATAAAGTATTTTACGCCAGTGCTTGCTAATAGTTTATCAATTACTATTTTATAATTTTGTGTTTTTTCTTCTTCGTAATTTTCATTAAACCAATTTTTTACACTACGCCATATATGTTTGTTGACTTTGCTCAAACGCAATGGCCCGTCAGCCTCAGTCCATCCATCACGTGTAAGGTAATCAAAACGTAATGGTCCAGTCCATTGAACGGTGATTAAGTCATAATTTTTGAATTGATGTTTTTTATATTGTTCTAATATAAAATAAAATATGCGTTCGTTGCCGCTACCAGGCCAACCTAAGTTTTCTGCTTGTAATATATCTGCATAAGTTGGCCACAAATACTGTGTAAAACTACAACCAAAACTAATTATTCTTGGCGCCAAATAGTCCATGCTCCATATGCAATGGCTGCATATGCAATATATTGCGCTAGTCCTGAAAAAATTATTATTGCTGCACCAGCTGCTACCATAAGTATACCGTCAACTGCTGATCTTTCATCTAACTTCTTTTTAATCCAATTTTTGACCATTTCTCAATCTCCTAATATGTCTATCTTGTTCAAGCACAGTTGCTTCAACACGTTTTATTTTTTCTTCGAGTGCTTGGACGTAAGCAAATGTTGGAATCTGTTTTTCAGTTTCATCTTCGCCAAGCATGGTAAAACTATTAACACCGGCACCTTTAAGACCTCCTAACACTCTGTTAGGATTTTTTTCTACTGCTTTTGCAATAGGATTTCTTGCGCCATACATTTTATTTAAATAACTCATATTGTATTTATAATCATATTTTTACTTTGTAAGATATTTTTGACTTCATCAAATGTATGTGTAAAGACACTGCAAGTTATTATGTAACGATGCAATTTACTATTATTGGCTGCACTATGTGGCTTGCTAGTATCTAACAATACTGGATGCTCCATAAAATGTATATGCTCATACATATGTCTATTGGTATCATCAATAGGAGGATAATTTATTTCACCTTCACCTTGTATTTGGTTTTCGGTCCAATATGGGTGTTCTGCATCCTTTGCAGTATACAAATCTCCAGCAACATTTACAGGAAAGTTTATAGCGCATTTACGTTGTAAATCTACGTGCGGATTGTATACACCATGTGGCGGATTGACAAAGAACAATACTTCAATTGGAAATGGCAAATCAAGTATTTTCCTAATATATGTTTTTAATTCTTTATCGTTTATACGAGCATAGTCTATAAAATGATCATCTTCTTGTTCTTCTATGGTGAAGTTCCTATCTTGTATACATTGCAAAGCAAGATATGGATCATAATCTATATTTAATAATTCATAACTCATGCTGCAATTTTCCCTACAAATGGATCTTTGTTCATGTAATAACGTTCAAGTAACTGTGTATTAGCAAGGTTCTTCATCTTTGCTTCTACCATAATATCTGCCCACTCCCAATGTGATAATGCCCAGTCATTACATGCACTGTTATGGCAGTAGTCTGAATGTGCTCTTAGTTTTTGTTTTTTGTAACCAGCTTCTAAAAGTTTTTCCATATCTGGTCTAACATTCGATCTATGTCCTTCGAGATAATCCTCACGACAAAGACTGTAATGCATAGCAGGACGAACACCACGCCAGCTATCAATAATACGCTTGATCCTATCGTCATTTGCTTCTATATACTCCCCTGTGTTTACCCAGTGATGATGTATGTCTAACACCAATGCACAATGATCTGCAAGTTCTAGGCTAGCCTCGAGACCCCATTTGTTTTCGTCGTTTTCGATAGTAATACAGTTTCGTGCTTCTGGAGACAGTCTTGGAAGGATGTTTTTGATACCTTCTGGACCTTTTCTGCCTGAGATGTGGATGTTACATTTGAAGTCTTGCCAGTCTTGACCAAACCCCATCCACCTCGCGAGATTGATGTGATACTCGAATTCATCTATTGACCTTTCTACAATTTCCTCGTTATCGGAGGCGAGCACCGTAAATTGTCCTGGGTGCATCGATAATCTGACATCCAAAAGCCTTGCGGCGTCACCAACCTTCGCATAGTGTTCCTCACAGTAAGCAACAACATCTGGCTTAGACCAAAAATACATCCAGCTAGACTCGGTAGCACAAGGAAGCTGATTGCTACCCAATCGGACCATACGAAGTTCTCTAGGAAGGCTTCCCACATATTCAACTAACCTTTTTGCTGCTGCTGCATTGTGAACCATGATGTCCCACAAACGTTCTTCAGCATCATCTCTACTTTGTCTATTTAGCCATGCAACAGTGGTGCATTTTTCTGTAAGGGGCCGTTGCAACTCTTCAAGCACCTTAGGCTTTTGTGTTTGATCTGGATGTAAATATTTACATGCAAAACCAATGCGTTTTACTGGCTTTTGACTTTCTAAGAAGTCTGCACAGTTAGTAAAAATCAAATCATTCATTTATTATTCTCTTTATTTTCCAAGGTGTAAAGCACACACTTCCTAAACTAATATAATCTGCTCCTGCGTCTACATACGCCTGTGCATCTTTTTTTGAACTTACTCCGCCGCCTGCAATAACTTTTACATGCGGATGTTTGTTTTTTATATAATCAATATGTTTCATAGTATAGGGCATAATGATTTTACCGGATAAGCCACCTTTGTCTGTCGGAACAGTATTACTTGCATGTATTTGAGTATAGCCTAATTTTACTATGTTGTCAAGTTGTTTATTTGTAATAGTTGGAGGAACCTTAACAATACACCATTCTCGTTCATCTTTAGCAAAGTTCTTAATCAAGTTTGGATGGCTGTCTACATTTGGACAACTTATATTAAGTTCAATATTCATTTTCTTAGGAACTATTTCATGCAATATACGCCAATCATTTGGTTCTAAACTTGCAATACTCATAACAGCATTAGGTGCAGTTTGTTCTATGCCTACAAATATACCTGGATTTCGCAAGCCAAGTTTGTTACGCCAACCAGTCCTTGTATACCTAAGTGTTTTTACAATGTGTTTTAACAGCCCAGGTCTAGGTTTCACAGTAAATGTTCCTGTAACACTAATTACAGGCTTACCACTTAAAAAGTTAGTATACTGTAGATAATTTCCAAATGGCGCACTTATAAAATATTTCATTTTACTTCCATCTTTCTATTACCCAAGGATCTTCACAGTTGTGTGGATTTGGATCTCCGTGAAAAACTGCAATCTTTGTGCTAGGTTGCACTCTAGGTTTACCAATATCTACAAAGTTACGTTTGCCATCTCTCATTGTTAATGCTTTCTTTTCACGCATTTCCCACTTGTAGCTCATTATCCACTCATCTGGCCAAAACTCATGATCCCTTATGTTTCTAAACATCCAATCTTGATCACCTCTGTTTCGAGATGTATGGGTTGATACATTTTTTCTAAAGTCACGCCATAGTCGATCATATTGTCCCACTGTGGTTCTAAACACACTGCTGTTCATTCTATCCCAATTACTACGCAAATGTCTATTGAAATCTCTTATAATGCAAAATTTATTTGGCTTGTAAGTAAACAAATCATCTATGTTTCTGAATACAATAAGATCCAAATCTAAAAATAACATTGTGCCATTTACAGGCAAGTCTGCACTAAGAAAATAAGGTTTATACCACCAACCTTGTGTAGGCAACGTAGGCAGAGGTTCTACACGTATATCAGAATCTATTTTTGTAGCATTGTCTGTAAAACATATAAATTCATAAGGCACAGTAATATTTCTGTCAACCATATTTTTTAAACGGTTTACATAGTCAGAAGAATACTTTGTTCCATGTTTTAGACAGCAAACATAACGTTTATCACTAGCAACTATTGGTTCGCTTTTTGCTTCAATAGTTGCTAGTTTTTGTTCTTTTTCTTTACGTTTACGTGCTTTACGAACTTCTTTTGATTCAGTCCATTGCTTTGTAGATTGCACTGTTTGCTCCATGCTCTGCACATTCTACTTCAATACAACGACAACGACCTCCTGTCATGTCTTCAACAAGTTTGTTAGCAAATGTCCAAGCATGATAAGCAAATTTTTCTACACCAACACCGTCAAGTAATTTAAGATCAGCAAGACCCTTTTCTTGTAACAATTCGAATGTAGCAAGTTCAGGATCATCATTGTCCAAAACAACTTTATGATCGAATGTATCTTCAAGCCATGCCTTGAGTGGTTTCAATCCACCAAAGTCAACGACCCAATTACGTTCGTCCAGTTCGTCTGCTGCAAATGTAAATTTAAATTGCAAACTATACCCGTGTAAGTATTTGCAATGTGAATGTGCTTTAGGTTGTCTAAAGCAGGCACTTAATCCAATGTTGTGCCCATATGTTTTTGTGCTGTAGTAACTCATATTATACTCCTTGGCTATGAGGAGTGTGCGGAATATTTATAGAGGGGCGAACACATAGTCCTCTTAGTTTAATAATACTAGTTATCATTTGAGTTGTCAACCTTAAGTTCTTCTCGAATACCACGTAGTTCATTACTTGCGGTCAACATGTCTTTGTTCATCTGTTGCATAAGATTAATTAGATATGCTATACCTCGCATTGTCCACCACCACCAAATTACTGCGGTCATAAAATACAACGCACAGGCAGTTAAGAACAACATATCAGGAGGACAGATTGCTGCATAATATAACAGGAACAAAAATCCTGTTACCAAAATAGGTGTTACTATTGCGGCCTTATTCCACCACAATACTTGAAGTCTTAATTTTTCTAAATTCAATTCTTTTCTTTCTATGCCTTTTGATATAGGAGGCTCGTGGCGAACTCCTTAACAATATATTTATTTTACACATTTTAGAATAATAGTGTCACTATTCAATCTACCGTTAAGTTTTATATCAGTGGTTTTAATATCATCCATAAATTTTCTCAACGCAACTTTGCCTGCTTGCTTGAAAAGTTTAAGTGTTTCTGCAGGTTTACGTAACGTTTTTTGTATACTAGACTTTTCATTATAATACAACAATGTTGTGCCTTTGATTTGTATAGTGGCAGCATCATCTGCAATATACTTTCCAATTTTGCGTGTCTTAATATTATAGACCCACACCTCTGTGCTTTCTAAAATATCAATAGGATTAACACTTACAAGTTGAAGTTTGTCATCTCGTTCGCAATATTTTACTTTTGATACAAGTTTATCTTTACTTGGAGCAATCTTTTTACGTGGCTTTCTCGAAGCCTTGGCAGCATCTATAACAACATCACATGCTCCATGTAAAGTTTCTAATGCAAGTAAATATTTTTTAGCATCAGCTTTTGTCAAATGTCCATACCCTTCTCTGAGCTGTGCCATCTGATCTGCTTGATGTTCATCCTTACAACGATTGATTTCTCCAGGCGTTGGTAATTTTTGTATAAGATGTGCTTCTTCTAGTTCACTTGCGTAAAAGCCTTTGATTTTTCTAGCATGAGCTTGTGTAACTTTGTATTTGCCAAAATGTTTTGTAAAGTCAAATCCTTTAGGATCAAAATTTTCTTTATCCGTGATGTAACCATCTAACCATTCTTCGATATCTTCACATGCAAGTTTTGCTTGATCAGTAATACGTTCTTGTATGCTTGGCACATATACATTCTTTTTTACTTTTTCTTCTTTCTTTTTTTCTTCTACTACCTTTGCGCCTTCTTCCGATAGTTCGTTAATCCATTTTGCCAACTTTCCTTTGTATCCATCTACAACTCTATGTGGCCAATGTTCTTCAAAGTGTGCCGCTGTTGCATAATGACTTTTACCACCTACTTTCCAGTCTGGTAGTTTGTTAATACTAGCAACTACTTTTTTGTCATAATGCTTTTTAATATATTCTTTTATTTTGACCAGCCACTGTTTACTATCTATTTCATAATGAATATAGTATTGCGCTTTCTGCCAACCCCAATCTTCACGGATTACATCCCAATCGTTTATATTCCGTTTTGCTCTGGGCTTTTTTCTTTTAACAATGCTTTTAGCCAACAAATTGCTCCTCAACTGCTTTTATATGTTTACATTTTTTGAAAGCAGGACAATCACAAGTAAAGCCATTGTCTTTCATTTCAATATTGTAAACACCTTTACTGCCTTCTGTGTTCCAAATTACACCAACTGCCCAGTGATTTTTTGTATTGATCAAATCACTTGCATAAACTCTTGGACCGTATTTAGACATTATATTTGCTCCATATTGTTAATATATATGCAGGTTGTGTAAAAGTCAAGTTAATTTGGGTTTTTTTCGCACAGTTCCGCTCTTTGTGAAGTATGCTTCTCGTAAACTTTTAAGCCCGCCTTCTACACGACTTGGATACTTTCCTAAGAAAGTGCCTGCTTCTAGATCGCCTTTTGTAATATAATCTTTGTGAAAGTGTTCAATTTTATCCCAACATGCTAACATTGTTTTGCCCATGTCGTCAAAAAAGCCATCGCTAAAGATAGCATCATCTTGTTCGTAGTATGCGTATGATGCCATGAGATACCATGGCACCATCATGTTTATGTTTTTTGCAAATAGTTTTGCTGCGTGTTCATCAAGCATTTCTCAACTCATCTATGTTTACTGGTTTATAATCAGTTTGCTCAACACATACACACTTGTAAGGACCTTCTGGTGAAGGGTTACTGTGTATGTGTCCATGCACATTAAGAACATTGCCTGAACCAAACCTATGAGTTTCAGCAAGTGTGCTAGGATGCAAAGGTATGTGGCTGAGAATCAATCCATCCATGTCTTTCCAAAACATTATTTGCTTAAAAAACATTCCCATAAACTTTGGATTATCATGATTACCAAGTATAAGATATTTTTTGCCTGGCAACTTTTGAAAGTTCTCCTGCATCCAATCTAACTTGTTTTCTCCAAACAACACATCGCCTAAATGATAAACAGTATCTTCTGGTTTGATCATATCATTCCAGTTGTCCATCATGCATTGATCCATATGATCAACACTATCAAACGTCCTAGGGGGCTTGCCTGCGTAATCTTTGAATGTCAAGATTGCGCCATGCCTAAAATGTGTATCGCTGATTACCCAAGTTTGTGCCATCTAACCCTCCTAATGTTTTTATATAATACACTAGATAGTTATGTTTGTCAAGACATATTTCTAAAATGTTCTAGCATAAATGCATTATCCATATCATAATATCCAATATGTTTTTTAGATATTTTAGCAGATTGTCCATAACGTCTAACAAGTTCTTTATTTAACACATTAATTTTTACATTTGAACTGTAATCGTTGTCTTTTTCTGGAAATTGAATATATAATCTATCATACATATCATCCAAATGCATTCTTACGTCCATTTTATATTTTTCTATAAGTTTGGCTATATCGTTAGATGTAATATATTTTCCTGCTATTCTTATACTATTATCTTTTGGCACAATTTTTGGTTGCTTGAGGTTATCAAATAGACCTTGCGCTGACATCAATGTATCTAAATGTTCTGCCCACATTGCATGTCCGTCTGCTTTCAGGTGCCAGCAACTTGTTTTTTCAAATCCTTTACCAAGTGCATAATATAGCAAACAACTATCAAAATCTGTAGGTTCGTAGTATAAATCAGTATCTAGATTCTCTATGAATATTTTATTTTCATTTATTATTGGTAATTCATGACATGTGTTTAACATATAATATTTTATTTTTTTGTGTTTAAATAATTCTTGTAATGTGTAAGCATACACTGCCCAATCTTGAATTAAATTTTTTTCATGAAATACAAGCGGAGCATATTTACATAATTCTTTTGCTTCTCTTGTATGAAATAATTTTGGGTCTGTGCCAGACGTGTAAGGAATATGTTTTTGGTCAATAAAATCACCAACTACTGAATGCACATATTTAGAATTTTCTGGATATCTTAGTTCCATTCTACTTGTGCTTGTCCAACCAAGTAGAAAAATATAATCATCGTGCTTGTGCATATGATTGTTTATAAATCTAATAGTTGTTTTATAAATGTATTCATTACTAGCACCAGGCGCACCCATATTGTAATGTGATAATTTATGTTTTGCTGCTAATTGTCCGCCAAAACTTAGCTCTTTGTTTTTCCAACCACTACCGTTACGACCATCTGCCATTGATCCTGCTGTGTGACTACAACCTATTGTAACTAAAATTGTCATGGCTTTTCTATATATCCTAATTGTCTAATTTTTCTACTTAAAAATTTAGAAAATTTATCTGGAGTTTCGGCAGCAAGGAATGTGCTTTTTTCTCCTATACAATCATAATATGTAGTGTGATTAATTGCACGTATTGTTTTTTCTGTATATCTGTTGAAAGGCACTGGAACTTGTGTATTGAACATAAAATATTTTATACTTTTTGATTCTAGTAAGTTTTGTAGTCCAAATATTTGAGATGCCCACTTTTGTGAAATCAACAATGGATCAAACAAGTAATTATCATATTTGTGTAATTTGTTTGTTATAATACTTGGATAGTTTGTGCTGTTTTCTCTGTATGTAAAATATTGATTATCATGTAGCATATCATATCTGTTTGGATGTGTCCAGCCAATAATAAAGATTACATCTTCTTTGGAAAATTGAATTGCTCTTTTGGTAACTTCATTTTGTATTTTTTGATTACTTGTATCCTTAGCAGCAAAATTTTCATAATCGCAACCTAACCGTCTAGCAGCCTCGTCGATTACATTGTAATCAAGTTCAAGAAAATTATCTCCAAAGCCACATATAGTTGTCAAATCTTATCCTCCATCCAAGGAATGTAATCTTTGATATCTATTCTTCTGAACAAGTCGCTTGCTTTTGTATTGTCTATGAATATTTTCCAGTCATTATCCGCAGCAGGTTGATTCAAAAAATTCTTTAGATTTTTTATATTATCTACAGCCCATTGTTCCCATTCTGGCAAGTTTGCATTTTTGTATTTGTTATATTCTTGTTCTAACATTACATTCATTTTATCTTTTTGTTCTTGTGGCAAGTTACGAATATGTAACCAGTGAGGATGATCAACAATATTAAAGTGTGGCAAACAATTTTGATATCCATGATTGCCCCATTCCCATTCATAATACCAACTGTCATATTGATCTTTGCACCATTGCAATATATTAGGCAAATCATGTAAGTTTAGTAAACTTATAGTTACATGAGTGTGAACAATAGTGCCTGTTCTTGTTTTGCTGAACTCAGCAAGTTTACTTACATTTTTTTCTATGATGCGCCATTTGCTTGGATAACGCACATAGTATGCCAAGTCACCTATAGCATCAATACTAAGACTCAGCACAACACCTCTAAACTTGTCCCATATATCCAAAAGTCTGTTTGGTATAGTTGTTCCATTTGTGTTGTAATGTAGCTCTATATTTTCACTCCAGCCTTGTTCAATGATATGTTCTAGCCAAGCATAGTGCTCTTGCACAACTAAAGGTTCACCACCTATAAAATTAATTACTTTTACATTAGGCAACACTGGATCAAAAAAACCATCTTCAAACGCTTTTATAAACCACGGATCTTTGCTGCTTAGTTCAGCAATATGATATGCAGTTTTATCCCAATCCGTGTGTGGCACAGAAGGTCCTTCTTCAATCCATCTGTGACTTGCCCAAGGATTGCAACTACGACATTTCAGATTACATACATTGCCTAAACTAATATCTAAGTATGTTACAGCTTGTGGATCTAAAAATCCATCTTCACTAACATTTGAAAGTGTAGTATCAATTTGTTTTTCATATATTTCATTCCATGTCTGTCTAAAACTACGTATGCCTTGAGACTCTAGTTCAAAACAACCAGCACATCCGTCATGCACTTTATCAGCCAGTAGGTCTTTTCGTATATCCTTTATTTGTGGATCGTTTATAAATTGTTCTATATCTTGTGCATTGCTGTTACCATGATGCTGCCATTCAAATATATCATCTATTCTTACACCTGGCATGTATGTATTAGTGCCTGTGCGGCTGAAACAACAAGGACGAGTGCGGCCATGTGCATGTGTGCTGTAACCTTGCATTGCTAGGTAGCAAAATTTTTCAGGTAAATTATCTAATTTCTTCTGCATACTCCGGCCTTGCTTTGCTTATGTTAAAATCTGCTGCACAATGACAATGCGTCTTAGGACACCATATGCCAGAACTAAGTGTATCATCAAATTGTCCTTGAACAATATTACCTACTATAGGTCCAACACCACAGCTTGCTTGTTGTATTCTGCCATTAGGATGAATGTGTAAACTTTCATGTATGTTACACAGCCAACCTTTGAAAAAGTTTTTGCCCTCTGTAATTATACTATTTGTGTTTATTGCTTCAATCGTATCGTCTGCAAATCTAACTTTTGCCCATGCATAACTAGGATCTTTTTTTACTGGAATTTTTTGATCGTGAATGGTGCTATTTGTCTTAAAGAAATCCATTTTCCATTCTTCTTCATACCAATATGGACTTGTGCTAGGACGTAGTTCATCATACACAGGAGCATACTCAATCATATAGTTATCACACTCATTTTTAATTCTGTCACCAAACGCCATACATTGTTCAAAATGATTGTGATGCATCATAATTCTACTGCAAAGATAATTTTTCTTGTCTTGTAAAAATTTGTATATCTCAATATACTTTTCTTCTTTGCTCCATTCGGCATGATAACTTGCAACAACGTCCTCAAACAAATGATGATGTTCTGTCCACCATTTTAAACTTTTTGAAAAGTTTGTGTTTATGCCTACGCAACTGCCTGGCCATTCTGCATGTTGTCTAAATTTTTCTACTACAGGAATCAATGCTTTCCAAAAAGTAGGCTCACCTCCACTAAGAAACAATTTAAAATATCTATAACCTTTTGCCTTATAATGAAGCATTATGCGTTCAAGTGTATTGACAATAAGAGGAATATCAGAATCATTTTTGTTTCTGCCAGCCCAATTCCATTCACTACAATAGGTGCAACGAAAGTTACACCAATCATTAACTTGCCAGACAATGCTGACCCATTTATCTTTGGCTGGAATAATAGCCTTTATGTCTTGCATACATCTTCCAATATATAATTCAAAGTAGGAAATATATCTGCAAATTTGTATTTTCTATACCTGTCATTAATTGCAATAAATTGCTTCATGCGATTTATATTTTCTACTGAATATTTATTAGTATTCTGTGTGTAGTTTATAATTCTTTGGACAGGGTCTCTGTGCATGGTTGTATCAAGTGTAAACAATTTACCTATAACTTTATGTTGTATTTCTCTTGGCCATACACAACTATGTAATTGATCAGGATGTTCCAAAAATATAGGCACAAAATCAACACGCCTTGTTTGTTTAGATTCTAACCATCTTATTAATCTATCTACATCAAACACATTCCATGCTTGGTAAACAAAATAAATTTTCAACTGGACTTTGGATGGCAAACGCATGGCTTTATCAAAGTTCAGTTCTACCTTGTTCCAATCTGTAGGATAACGAATATACATATTGTGATCGCCAAAACCATCTATGCTCATCTGCACTTCGCTGCTATCAAAAAAGTCAAGTTTATCATAAAAGCCTTCGGGCCAAGTTGTCATGTTAGTTGTCCATGCAACATGACATTTTTTATTTCCTGCTTCTACAAGTTTATCTAACACATATTGATTAGCTTCGATCATAGTTGGCTCACCGCCTGTCATATAAAGACGTTCTAATGTTGGTGCAACTTGATCTACAAAGTCTCTAAACTCTTGTGTTTCATACCATTCCCAATCAAATGCTTCTACGCTTTTTATTTCGTGTTGCCACTGATCATCTAACCATTTAGGCACAGTTTCATTTGCTAATATTTTCTTGCGTTCTTTATAAATTTGATTGCTGCTTACACTCCAGCAACTATTGCATTTTAGATTACATTTGTGACCGAGACGAAGTTCCAGGTGAGTAGGATTGCTATGCAACATAGGAGCTCTGTAGTTTTTGTTTGCCCACTGTCTACTGCTTTCAAGACCTTTTTCTTCGTGCTCGATACAACGTTTACATTCTTTGACTTGCTTGCCTGCTAACATTTTTGCTCTCACATCTAGCATGTATTCACTGTTCCATATATTAGTCCAGTTTGTTTTTCCTAGCACAGCATCTTTGCCGTCTACTTGAATGTAATCTTCACTATAAACATGACAGCAAAGTTTGCACCTGCCATCTGTATTTGTATGAACGTTTATGAAAGGATAGACGCAATATGTATCACTCATACCACCCATTTGCCTTTGCCTTTCCATTCATGCTTGAAACTGAGATCTAAGTTTCTAAATTTAAGAAACTGCTTTTCATGTTCATGAAAAACTTTAGGGTCATAAGCATTATAAGGATCTTTTTTCTTTTTGTCAACATCACCTTTCCATGCTAACTTTCTTGCTCTAATAACTGCATTGCTGTTGTCTCTTGTGAAATCCATAATAGCCCATACTGGTGACCATGGATCAACACTCATTTTCTGCACACCGTTCTCAATCCAATATTTGTCTTCCCATTTGTCATATGGATCTTGTTGATAGTCCCACCAAAAGTCAGCACTCCAATTACCTGCATCATCTATTTCGAATACATAGTCTGCATCAAGAGGCGCAGCATTACGTTGTCCCCACTCTTCGTATTCCCATTCCTTGCGGAAGCGCAATGTAATTTTGTATCCACCTCTGGTTCTCCAAAGTATACGTAGGAATGGCCATATTTCATTACACAGACTATCAGCAAAATCACCTAAGTCTGTGTGTATTATATCATAATCAAAATTTTCATAATCATATTCTATATTGTTTAACTTATCAGGGTCAAAAAATTCTACATCATAATGAAACTTTGCAAGATTAGGCCTTGTTGGTTTACTACATGGCAAATCAGTTTGTAAAAAGTCTGTAAATACACTAAATGATTTCATCTTTATCAATTTATGCACAATACTTGCACGTAAATCTTTTGTAATCCAATGGTCATAATAATAAAAAGGTAACAAATTAAACTTGTCAAAGTTTTGTCCTACGATTGTATCAACACCAACACTAAAACCTGTGCCTTGGCTTATATTTGTTATGCCAAAGTTTCTCATACGCCATAAGAATGTTAATGTATCTTCAAGCTCTTTAGGTCCTTCATTAGGAAAACCTACAATCCAATTGGTCATTGCTTGAATACCTGCTGCATGTCCATCTCTAAAGTTAGCTTCCATTTCTGCAACTGTAACTTTTTTATCCATAGAATCTAAAACAATTTGACTACCTGATTCGATACCATAGTTTAGAACTTCGCAACCTCCTGCTTTTAGATCTTTGTAGTATTCTGCGTCCATGCGACCATCACAGCGACAATAACCTGTCCAATGTATATCTAAGCCTTTTTCTGCTACACCTTTTACAAAGCCACGTAACTCATTTAAGTTTCCATTTACAAGACTGTCTATGAACCAAAAAACATTTGTTCCGTGCTCATAATACATGTGTTCGATTTCATTGAGTGTGCTAATTGCATTACGCTGTCTATATTTCCAAAAATGTGTTTCTTCACAGAATGTGCATTTTGCAATACAACCTCTAGATATCTCACATAGCGCACCATTTGGAAATCTATATTTTGTAAAATCGAAATCACTATAGTCTGGCAACGGTAAAGTGCTTAAATTATAACGTTGGTTTTCGGGCTGTCTAATAATTTTACTCACAGCCTTTTCTGTGTATTCAATTTGTTTTTGATTTTCTAAACTTGCCAATGCTAATAATAAAGGTTGTTCTCCTTCACCATTAACAACATAATCATATATTTTATCACCTTTGTAATAACTTGCATGAGTAGCAGGTCCGCCTACAACGATTTTTACATTTGGCAATCTTTTCTTCAGTTCATATGCCATGTATTTTGTTGGTTCTTCATTGCAATAATACAATGTAAATCCTATAACATCTGGATTGAAATCAACTATGCGTTCTATATATTCATTTATTACAGGCTTTAAGTGTTCATGTATATCTTTGTAATATGGTTCTGGATACCAATGCCAATCACGCAAAGGATCCCATGGATCAAAATCTATGTCCCATTGATCATTTTTATATCTGTATGCTGCTTCAACATTGATATCAAAACTTTTACAAGCATAACCTGCACGTTTGACTGCACTTGCAAGTTTAGCAACATTATACGGAGGAAAACTAGGATCCCACTCTGGCAGCAAACACAAACAAACTTTTGTTTGTCTGTTTACATCATATTCTATAGTGAGTTCATCTAGGCCTTTTTGAACAGGTTTACTGTATTGCTGTATAGCAGCCAGTGTTGCTGTGTGTTTATCCTCAGCTAAAGTTCCTGTAGGTTTTGCAGGTGCTTCTCTATCCGAATCTTTGAAATCCCAAAACGGCATTATCTAATATCTCCTAATTCAGGAAATATATCAAAAACATTTTCGTCACGCAATTTATCAACTTTCTGTGTTTTATATAAAAACATTCTTATTTCGTTTGCTCTATCAGTTTCTAGAAACTGTAGTATACTTTCATAATCTTTTATTACCCATTCTGTGGTATCAAACTGTTTTAGGTATGCAATGTGTTCTGCATAACGGCTACGCACTTTGTCTTTTATCCACGGTGGCAGTATTTGTAGCCTCATATATGTAGGATCTAGTAAAATGTTGATACGTATATTTTCAGGAACTAGCAATTCTTCTTCTATCCATTCTTTGTGGAAATCCGGCAGGTTTAACACGTTATAAACGCTCACTGTGGGGGTCAATTCAAAATACACATGTGGACACTGCTCTAACATAGTTTTTCTGTTTTGCACAACAACTGACCAATCCATATTTTTTCGTAAATATTCTCCACGCATATGATTAGCATCTAAACTTGCTGCAACTCTAACACTATCAAATTTGTTCCAATATTCGAATGCCGTTTTCTTTTTGTAAAACATTTGTGTAAAGTTTGTGGTGTAATCCATGTTTACATCTGTCTTGCCCATGTCAATCCATTTATCAAGTATATGATAATGCTCTTTAGTAATAAGTGGTTCACCACCTGCCCAATACACACGTTCTACACTTTCTAACAATGGATCAAGTTCGTCCATGAAACTTTTCATTTCGTCACGCACTTGTAATATTTTAGGATGGTCTAGTTTGCCATACATTTTTTTATGATCTTCAAACCAGCTGCTGCTAAACTGCGGTCCGCAACTGCGACATCTTAAATTACAAAGGTTACTGAAACGTATATCCATATAAGCAAGATTAACATCACCTGCACTGCCATCTTCTTCTGTGCTGTTGACTTTGTTCCAATGATTAGGATAATTTTTTAGACTGCCTGTGCGAAGTGTGCTCATACCACTATCTTCTAATTCATAACAACGTCTACATTCTTTACTAGGCTTATCTTGTAACATATTCAAACGTATGTTACGCAACTGTTCTCCGTTCCATATATCTTGCAAACTTTGTGTCTGTGTGTTTCCTATTGGTAATATAGGATCACTCATACAACAAGGATACGTAAAGCCAGCAGGCCACATATGCATATGCACCCAAGGCATCATGCAAAAATGCTTGCTCTCTTTTAATCTCTCAGACATATAAATCCTTTAATTCAGGAAATACTTTGAGAAAGTTTTCTCCTCGCTTCATATCAAGTTTCTGCATTTCTATTCTAAACTGTGGTATCAGATGTGTATCATCACTACTATACATAAAATTTATTATGTTGTCTATACCATCATGTAAAAATTGTCTTCGTTGTGGATACATGTTTCTAGCATCTACGTCTTGCTTCAACAATAGTAAATTTTCTTTTGCTCTATCTTTGTAGTATTCTGGCAAAATTGTGCAACTGAGCCATTCAGGGCCTACAAGCAAATTACTTAAATTTATATCATAGTCAGTTGGAATGTTATTATCAAACAAATAATTTATTATGTGCCTAAGATCATTTACATTTAAAACACTGATTGTAGGATTAGGTTGTATTACAACTCCTTTGTCATAGCTGTGTTCAAAGTTATCGCGAATCCAACATAAATTATCAAATACAGTTTTCCATTTTTGTCCTGCTCTTGTATACTCTGCTTTTGTTTCAACTTGATCTAAACTAACACAATAAAATATTCTATCAAAGTGCTGCCAATAATCTTGTATGTGCTTGCCTTTTAGGCTCAGGCGTGTTGCGTTGCTGTTATATGTCAATCTCGGTTTGAGTCCACGCTCTATGAGCATATCTAGCAATCTATAAT
>CEWG01117639.1_pt1 | contig 24798 bp, 16 predicted proteins | sample 361411 | NCBI WGS metagenome assembly CEWG01 (sample SAMEA2622173, study PRJEB7988) | marine metagenome | biome: marine biome (ENVO:00000447); feature: surface water layer (ENVO:00002042); material: "saline water (ENVO:00002010), including plankton (ENVO:xxxxxxxx)" | depth 5 m | reverse complement strand
GATGACCATGACGGCCACGACGACCACGACGACCACGGTGACCATGACAATCATGATGACCATGACGGCCACGACGACCACGGTGACCATGACAATCACGATGACCATGACAATCACGATGACCATGACGACGGAAGTTGGGAAGAATGGGATAACTTGACATATGAAGTTACTGAAGTAGTCACAGTTAAACTTCCACCTAATATGGCTGGTGGAAACAGTAACCATACTTACATCGATGTCTTAGCAGTCGAAACTATCGATGAAGAAGGGGAAGTCCAAACTGTAGAAGCAGTATCAGACTATTTTGTACACAAAATCTTCAACTTCCCGATTGAAGAATATTTACTTGAAGAATCAAATAATGCAACTCAAGATGAAGTTAGCCCTGCTGCGAGTAACCAAAATAGTAAGAATGGGCAAGGAGATGCTGACCCTGACTGTAATGATGATTACATCCTGGTCAATCACTACGAACATATATCTTACACTCAGCAGGAAGTCATCGATGGAGAGGCGGAAAACTGGTTTTTATTGGACCCAAATGACTGGCCAGATTATAACCACCCTGCTTATTATTATTCATTGACCCATGAAGTCCTAGACTGTACCGAAGGCTCTAGCGTAGTTGACTGGATTTTAGTTAGTGAAGACAATCCTGACGACCACGATGAAGATGATTGTAACTGCCCGGATAAATATCATCAAATGATGATTCAGTATCCAGACGACACATCTCGAGTCGTCTATTACCGTCACGAAGATTTGGATGATAGTAGAACTGCATGGGATTTGACATTTCAATCACTTATGGAAGAAGGTGCCGATTTACAATATGAAAATACTGACTTTGGCCATTATGTAACTGGTATAGACGGAGTAAATGCACCTAGCGATAATGAATGGTGGTGGGAACTATACATCTGGAACGAAACCTCGGATAACTGGGATGTAAGCGATGTTGGGGCAGATAATTTAGTGCTGACTGACGAAGATCACATCGCTTGGGTTACCAGTAATTCTGACCGTTCGCTAATTCCTACTCCAATTGATGACTATAACCCAGCAGATAGCGTTCAATTTACTCTAGTTTCATGGTATATACTAAATCTAGCTGATGATGATAATGACGGTATCGCCAACCAAGAGGATGACTGTCCAAGTGGAGTTATGGGCTGGAATTCAAATCCAGAAACCGATTATGACAATGATGGCTGTCAGGATACTAGTGAAGATGATGATGACGATAACGATGGCTACTTAGACACCTATGAAGATTCATGCTTATCAGATCCGAGAAACGCAACCTCAGTGCCAATTAATAGTGACAATACCGGTGACTGCGACGTACTTGATGATGATGATGATGATGACGGTTATGTTGATTCTCTCGATGAGTTCCCTCTAGACCCTTCTGAACATATTGATACCGACAAAGATGGTATTGGCAATAACGCAGATTTAGATGATGATGGTGATAACTATACCGATAACAATGAATTAGATTGTCTCAGCAACCCATTAAGCGCATCATCTATACCACATAATAACGACAATGACAATCTATGTGACAGCCTAGATTTAGATGATGATAACGATGGATTTCGTGATACAAATGATGCGTTCCCATTCGATGATTCCGAGTGGTTAGACACCGACTTAGATGGCATGGGCGACAACGCCGATACAGATGACGACGGTGATGATTTCACAGATGAGGATGAGATAACCTGCGAGTCGGATCCAAAAGATAGTATTTCAATTCCGAGTGATACTGATTCTGACGACCAATGTGATTCGCAGGATGACGATGATGACAACGATGGATGGAGTGATATCGATGAGATTGCTTGTGGTAAAGATCCGCTATCAGACACAAGTATCCCTATTGATACAGACAAAGATGGAATTTGCGATTATTTAGACACTGATTTGGATGGCGATGGAATCAAGAATTCCGAAGATGCCTTCCCATTTGATCCTGAAGAGAGCACAGATAGTGATGGTGATGGCGTTGGTGATAATGCCGATGCATACCCAAATAATCCTGCGGCTAGTATCGCTGGCGAACTTGATAAGTCGTTTAATTTGACTTTGGTATTAGCAATCTTTACCGTAGTAATTATTTCCATTCTTGGCACTACTATTTACCTCAAAAAGCGAAACACTGACGCCGAATCGGAAACACATTCTACTGCTTTAACTGAACAATCGGAATACCAGCAATTTGTTGATGAAAATGGAACACATTGGTTAAGACAATCTGATGGAACTATGTATTGGTGGAATGGCCAAGACTGGACAAAGTATAGTTAAACAAATAGTATTTCATTGATCATTAACAAACCGAGTACTCGCTGTGTAAATAATAAATTATCATCTGAATAAATTTAATCAACGGTATAGATTAACTTATAATCATCATTACAGGAGAACCACCTGCTAGCATGAATGACAACGGCGAAGGTGATAATATGGGCGTTATACTAAAGATGGAAGGTATTCAACGGTACTATGAAACTCCTGCTGGAGTTGTAAAAGCTCTAGATGGAATAGATATCAAAATTAATCAAGGTGAAAGGGTAATTTTACTAGGCCCGTCTGGTTCAGGTAAAACCACTCTTCTAAACTGCTTATCTGCCCTTGATAGTCCGACTAGTGGCGACTACATGTTCTTTGGTGAACAAGTGCCAAGAGATGATTCTGAAAAAATGACATCGTTCAGGAGAGAGAATATCGGATATGTGTTTCAATTCTTTAATTTATTACAGGATTTGTCAGTACTAGAAAATATTCTACTAATTCAAGAATTGGCTGGTAAAAAAAATGTTTCTAGGGCGAAGGATTTGCTAAAATTAGTTGGATTGGAGGCTGAAGTAGATAGATTCCCAGGCGAGATCAGCGGAGGGCAACAACAGCGAGTTGCTATTGCTAGAAGTATAGCCAAGAGTCCAACACTATTACTTGGTGATGAATTAACCGGGAATTTAGACACTGAAACCTCTCAAAAAGTCATGACGGCATTGGTTAAGGCATGTGAACAGGAAAACATAACTGCTGTTTTTGTGACCCACGATGAAGGTTTAGTGCAATACGCAACCAGAGTAATAAGAATCGACAGTGGAAAGATAATTTCAGATGAAAAAATTGCTTCAAACTGAGGAGAAACCATGCCTGATACTGATATTACGACCTCGGCTTCTGAAGGGACTTCAAGCCGTAACCTCCTGAATAAAAGGCTGGCTAGAAGCCTTTGGAGAACTAAATTAAGGCTTATTGCAGTAATATTCATGGTTTCAGTCGGGGTTTTTGCTGGAATAACCTTTGGAGGCTATTCTCACAACCTCGATGGAATGTATGAGACTATGCACGCCGATGATGAAGAAGGAGCCAATCTTGCTGACCTTTGGATTGACAACAGAAGCACGATTTGGACTCCACAACAAGTCTCAGGATTTTGTCAAGAGTTAACCAATTCATGGCCCGACAGCATGCCTAACAAACTGGATTCATGTGAAGGAAGAACTGTCATTCAAGGTGTGATGTTTCACAACAATAGCACCGGAAATCACATCATTAATTCACTTTGGCATGGCATACCTGATGATGCAAACTCGGATAGAATATGGATGCCAAACGGACATGGTCAAGGCAGAGTTGCTTCAGCGGCAAATGAAATCGTAATTGATGCCCATGTTAGTGATGCTCTCAAATTAGAAATCGGCGACAACGTTACTATCGGAGCAGGTACTGAAAGTTTAGAATTTCAATTAGTTGGAATTGGATTCCATCCGCTACATGTACTGATGGCTCCAGAAGGTTCTCTATTTCCGCCAGAAACAGGTCAATATGTTGTCGGATATCTATCTGATTCTGGAATGGCTAGATTGACCGGCAACGAACTTGGTTCAAGTAACACAATAATGCTTGACGTAGAAGGCACACCATCCTTTGATTTACCCGATACTGAAACATACGAAGGTGATGAAATCGATGCTGTTAAAATTCTTGTAGAGGATTCTTTGAATAAATCAGACCTGGATGCTAGAGTTCGCGACAGAGGACAAAATGAACCTGTTGAGGTGATGCGCCAAGATTTAGAAGGGGCTAAGAGAGCAACAATTCCCTTCACAGTAATGATTGCTGTAATTGCATCGATTACCATTGTTCTAAGTCTTCAACGTTTAGTGCAAAGTCAAGCGAAGGAAATTGCAGTTCTCCGTACCCTTGGAGTCCCTAGACTAGCATTGATGCAAGGTTACTTGATTGCCCCCCTAGCAATAGGTGCAATTGGATGTCTTGTTGGAATATTGATTGGCCCTTGGGGTATGAACTGGATGCTTGATTTTTATCAAAACCTAGTTGGTGTTCCAATAATCGAGCGTTCGATTCCTTTGTCTACTTACAGTAGTGTCCTTTTTCCTACCATGTTAGTGGTCTTTCTTTCGGGAGCATTCCCCGCATGGAAAGCCAGTAGGCTTGAACCACTGAGAGTTCTAAGTGGACAAAATGAAATGAGAGTGGGGTCGAATCTACTGAGAAGATTAACTTCTTGGATGCCTACAACACTTGGACTTTCGATACGTTCTAGTGTTAGAAAACCAATTAGACTAACCATGACATTTGTGGCAGTAGGGATTTCCCTCATGCTATTCGGTTCGATACAAATGATGTCTGCTGGACTGGAAGACACATTGATCAGTGGACTAGAGGATGACCAATCTTGGGATGCCCAAGTTTATGTCACGCCTGAGGGAGAGGGAGCAGTTCTAGAATGGGCTGAAAACAACTCCGCAGTAAGCGAATTATTGATTGAAATACCTCTGGGAAGCGTCGAGGACTCAGACGGTATTGAGCGACTTTTCACCCTGACCGGATTGAATGATTTTGATAAGGGAATGCGAAAAGTGAACATTATCGATGGCCAAGCCCCGAATGAAAATGCTGCTGCGACTGAAGTTATTTTCGATGAAGGGGCAATGGTGTTTTTGGGTTGGGAGATTGGCGATAAAAAAATAGTCTTGCTTAACGGTGACGAACACGAAATTCTAATCGTAGGAACATCAAGAGGAGAACTTGCTCGAACCATGTATTTCCTGCGCGGTGAATTAAGTGAATTAACTGGAGTAAATGCTACTTCTGTATATCTTCAACTGCCTGATGGCGTTGAGGTAGATACTGAACTTGGCGAAGTGTCCGCAGGAATTGTTGAACGTCAAGTACTACTCAATGGAATCAATAGTATTCTCAATAAGCAAACCCAAATATTCCAAGCAATAATGTATCTCGGATTATTGTTCACAATCGCTGTGATGCTTAATACAATGATCATGAATGTTGCTGAGAGAGATTTCGAGTTAGCAACCCTACGAGTGCTCGGAGCATCGACTAAGCGGTTGGGGGTGATGTTACTGTTCGAAAGTTTGCTAATAGGAACAATAGGTGGAATCATTGGTGTAATGTTCGCATACGGAGGTGCGGTCGGGCTGGCATCTTCATTCTCTTCTTGGCAGTTCTATGTTCCTATAATAATCGTACCTACTGTTGCCTTCCAACTGATGAGCGGCGTAATAATAATTGCAATAGCAATGACGCCTATAGGAATTTGGAGATTGAGAAAAATGGATTTAGTTGAGAAAGTCAAAGACTTATCTCAGTGAATACCAATCACTTTAGGCACTTGATTTATTCAGTAATATAGCGAACTCTTGATGAGCCTTCTATCTATGGGGGTTCATGGTTGAAATGCCAGATGTAGGAGTTAAGGTCCTAGTCGAGGTTGAAAGCCACAACGGCAAAGCCAAGTTCGAAGGTATTGTTCTTCACCCGGCAGCTAAGGAACATCTAACACTCAAACTGGCTAACGGCTATAATGCAAGTTACCCAATTTCCGATATTTCTTCCATTGAGATGTTAGCATCAGTCAATGAAGAAGAGACTTTGTCAACTCCTGAAATAGAATTTGATGAAAATTTACCGACCATTAGAATACTTCACACCGGCGGAACTATTGCTTCTAAAGTAGATTACAAAACAGGTGCAGTAGTTGCTAGGTTTGAACCAAATGAGTTAGTTGCAAGTATTCCAGAACTTGCCAAGATTGCAAATATTGAAGCAGAAAAACTTGGCAATATGTTTAGTGACGACATCAGATGCCAGCATTGGAATAAAATGATTGACGCCACTAGTAAAGCATTCGCTGATGGCTGCACTGGAGTAGTAATTACCCACGGAACCGACACCCTACACCTCACTTCAGCAGCCATGAATTTTGCTTGGTCTGGTAAGGGTACCGTACCACCTGGCCCTATCGCACTTGTCGGCTCTCAACGCTCTTCTGACAGGGGCTCGTCAGATGCTGCAGAGAACCTTATTGCTGCAGTCTATTGGGCTGCTAATGCTCCAAAACCTTGTGGAATTGCTGGAGATAGTGCTGTTTTGATAATGCACACCAGTTCCGATGATGGAACTTGTTCAGTACATCCGGGAACTGGAGTAAGAAAGTTGCACACAACTAGAAGAGATGCCTTCCAACCCGTAAATAGCCAGCCATTAGCAACAATTACTGATATTTCAAGCGATATTTCGTTCGAATTATCTAGTGGTTATAGCAAAATGCTAGAAGAAAACAATCGGGAATTGACAAAATCCCCTACGCATTATTCACCATTGATTCGAATCGTTCAATTCATGGCAGGTCCTTGGCTTCATGAAGAAGAAATTGAAGCGATAATTTTGACATCACCTCAAGCAATTGTTATTCATGGTACAGGCCTAGGCCATTTGCCGATTGATGACCCCGGAAAGGATGCTCCAGAAAACACCAAAGTTTGGCGCGCTTTGACTAGGTGTATCAATCGAAATATCCCAGTTATAATTACCAGCCAATGTATTCATGGCCCAATCGATATGAATGTTTACTCGAAAGGAAGAAAGCAGATTGAAATGGGAATTTTAGGTCATGGAAGTGTTTCATCTCCGGACACGGTTTCGGTAAAGACTCATTGGGCATTGTCTAATGATATCGAAATTTCCTTGGCTATGGAATCAAACCTATGTGGAGAAAATAATATCTCCTTGATGGAGTAGAGGTGAGTATATGTCAGGGAACCAACAACGTCTCGAAGAATTGAGGCACAATCGCGAAATGGCAAGATTGGGTGGCGGACTGAAAAAACAAGAAGCAATTCGCATGACCGGTAGAGGAACTGCTAGAGACCGAATCTCAATGCTTCTAGATGAGGACTCTTTTATCGAAATAGATTCCTTTGTTACTCACCGAACTGTTGACCACTCAATGTTTCTTCATCAAACCTTGGGTGATGGCGTCGTTGCAGGACATGGAACAATTGATGGACGAAGAGTGTATTGCTTCGCTCAAGATTTTAGCGTACATGGCGGTAGTATGGGAGAGGTTCATGCTAGAAAAATAGCTAAAATCGTCGAGATGGCTGAACGAGCCAAAGCCCCAATTGTTGGCATGTGGGATGGTGGCGGACAACGTGCTCATGACGGAGTTTCAGCACTTGCGGGTACTGGAGAATTGTTGGATAGGTTAGTCCAATGTAGTGGCAGAGTTCCACTAATCAGTTTGGTTTTGGGGCCTGTGGTTGGTGTATCTGCCCTTGCTGCTAGCCTTGCGGATTTCACTATACTGGGTGAAGACCACGGCCAACTATTCTTATCATCACCACTGGAAACTCCTGAAGTGATTGAAGGTGAAATCGATGCAGCAGGGCTTGGAGGAGCAAACCTCCATGCCTCAAGGTCAGGAATCGCATGCTTAATTGCCGATGACGATGAGGATGCTTGTCAACTTGCTAGTGAAATTCTAGGCTTCTTGCCTGACCACAACATGGCAGATCCTCCCATTGTGGCAACAGATGATTCGATTGAGCGTTCGAATGAGGAACTTGAGAAGTTGGTCCCTGATAATCCGAATAGACCCTATGACATGGTCAAGGTGGTTGAAGAAATCGTTGATGATGGAATTTTTCTAGAACTATTTGAATCATATGCAGATAATATCATTATTGGATTTGCTAGATTAAACGGGCAAAGTATTGGAGTCGTTGGAAACCAACCGAAAGTTCTTGCTGGGTGCCTAGACATAGATGCGTCGATTAAAGCTGCTCGCTTCATTCGTACCTGTGATGCTTTTAACATCCCGCTTGTGACCTTTGAAGATGTTCCAGGTTTCTTACCAGGTGTTGTTCAAGAGTGGGGTGGCATTATTCGTCACGGCGCAAAATTACTATTTGCGTATGCTGAAGCGACAGTACCAAAACTCACATTGGTAACTCGAAAAGCGTATGGAGGGGCATATTTAGCCATGTCATGCAAGCACCTTCGAAGTGATTACAACATCGCTTGGCCCACTGCTGAATTGGCAGTTATGGGCGCAGAAGGAGCGGTGAATATTATTCATCGTAGAGAGATTAATGCTGTTGAAGAATCTGAAAAAGAACAGATTAGACTCAAATTGGTCGATGAGTACAAAGCCAAATTCGGCGACCCTTATGTGGCTGCTAGAAACGGTTGGTTAGATGACGTGATTGAACCTAGCGAGAGCAGAATTCGTCTATGCCGAGCACTCAATATCCTCCGTTCAAAGCGTGAGTGGAGTCCACCTAAGAAGCATGGAAATATTCCACTTTGAAATTACTTCTTTTGCTGAATTCTAGACAAAAGACCACTCGGACTCAAGTCGACATCTAACTCTTGTTCAACTACACTTACTTCGGATTCAGTGGCGACCACATCCATAACAGCACTTGAGTCGCTTGATTTACGAATGAATATTAGTAACACTAAAATCAATAATACTAGAAGGGCAATTATCCCAATAATAACTTGTGAAGACAATTCATTGGATGAAGATTTATCGTCTTCAGTCTCGATAACATTAGCGGTTTGATTGTATAAGATATTTGTATAAATCGCAAATTCAGAAGAAAATTCAGAATCCTCGATAGAAACTCTGAGGGAGACATTATCATCATGATCTTCAGGCAATTCCAGTAAGATGACGCACTGAAATTTACCATCTTGTTGTTCGATGCATGTATTGGAAAAATTGTCTAATAATACGCCATCAGCAATCAATCGTGGCTCCGGACTTTCAGCGTCACCATCAGCGTCAAATACACTCCATTGAACGCTTACCGCAGTGTTGCTGTCAGTGAATGGAGTAGGCGTCTCCACACTTAGAACCGGAGCATCTGGGACCGGAGTAATATTTACTGAAAGTCGATAAGAAAAGTCTGAATTACCATCGGTGACATTGAGCAAATGCAGTTCGTTCAGTCCATTGACATCGTTGGCCGGAGAAATCGTTAGTTCTTGGCCAGAGATAGTTACAGAAATTGTTGTGTCTAGAACTGAGGAAGAAGTACTCCATTGCAACTGGTCGCCATCAATGTCATAAGCGAACTCAGCTAAATTTAGCGACACTGCTTCATCTTCATTTACTTCGATATTCCACTTACTCTGGTTAGCAATAACTGGGTCATCAACTGCAGCGACCTGAACAGGTATGTCAACATCCACTGCTTCACTGGCTCCATCGGTAACCATTACATGTAAAACAGTGGCACCATTACTGTTGGCAAGTGGGATCAATTCCAGAACTCCATCGGAGTACAAAAAGCCGATTGGACCAGCCTCTCCAGAGGTTTGACCATTAATGCTGGCAAATAGTGGCTCACCCTCTGGGTCGTAAGCATATTGGGAAATGTTAACTAATACCGATGAGCCATCTTCTATCAAATTCTGCATTGGAACTTCTCCTGTTAAAACGACTGGGTCGTTGTACGGAACAACATAGATCTCCAATGTGACTTGATTTTCATCGATTACTCCGTCACCCCCGGACCTAACCGTAACATTAACTTCTGCCCCACCAGTAAATTCTTCTTGAACATCATGATAAACAGTTATTCCACGGCCATCAGAATCTATTGTTACGGAAAAGTTGTTGATATTACCGCCGCTGATAAAAGCATCCGTAACAAAGATTTCTTGACCATCTGGGTCCATGGCTATAAGGTTCGACTGAAGGTTCACTGAGCCTCTTTCAGGAACGAAAATCTCGGGCAAAGGAGCCATGAACACTAATGGAGTATCGGTCCGATAGAATTCAAATGTGGAGGTCGTAGGGGCGCCCTCAAGATATATTCTGATAAATGCACTGTGTTGGCCTGGTTCCAATGTTTCAACTTGGAAATCACAAGTTGCAGTACCGTTCTCGTTTATTAGCCCACCAAACTGCTCCACTCCGTTAAAACCACATTTGACATCAATTTGCCATGAGGCAGGTATCTGTGAGAATGTTTGTCCGTTTCTTAGTGTCCAATTTGTCGAGATTGAAAAGGAGTCATAAGTACCAAATTGCATAGTATTTTCTGGTGCAGTTGAAGTGTTTTGCAATAAAATGAAGTGACCTGCATCAAGATTCTCATCAAAATATGCTTCCTGGTCACTAGCATTATTGACATCCTCAATACGATTAAATGCATCTCTAAAGCAAGAATGGTCACCCCTTAGAGTAAGGTCAAAGTAATGGTTAAGATGTAAACCAGCAAAGTCTATTTGCGCTTGTCTAGAAATAGACGCATCGCCATCGTTTCTGTCATCCCCGAACAAAAATGTATCATCTGTTTCGTCTTGAAACTGATAATGATTAGCGCCTAAGACATGCATCCATTGCCACCCGATGTATTGTGTTCCGTTAACGAAAGGAAGATTATCACCTCTATTGGCGATTTCATCGATAGTCCCCGTGATGAAAAGTGCGGATGCTGGCCATGCTGGCTGAACTGTCCAGTTAGAGGGAGGTAATGTGTCCCAGTTATCGGTTAACTCCCAGCCAGAAAAATCAATCCCAAGGCCAAATAAAGCGCGCGGTGGCTGAGTTGTTGCAGACAAGGTTGAGTGTTGCCAGAAAGGAAACACCGAATATGCAGCAGCTGCTCCAGTACCATGGCCACCAACTCCCCAGTGGTTAAGGTCGATCTGTCCGAAGCTTCCAACAACATTATTATTGGAATTATTATTTTCTTGCATAAATAGTGTTATTTGTTCTAATAAGTCGAGATGTGATTGAATATTTACTGACTCACTTTGCTCAATTCCGTCGACTACAACCACTATATTGCCTCTTTTTACTAATGCCTCTGACAAAAGCATGTAATCAAAAATTTCTTCATCGATATCCCCGAACAATACAACCCAAGGGAACGGACCATTTCCTGCCATTTCTTTCGATTCCCCAGCATTCATCGCCGGATAGACCATACGAATCGATATTTCGGAAGATAGCGAGGTATCATCCCATGCAACTGGAAAATCTACTCCTGTGTGTACCGATTGAAAATTTTGATCTTCGGCAGGTTGTTGTGCCCCAACTTGGCCAGAAATTGATGAAGCGATAAACAGTAAGCATACTGCTAAGACGCTCATAGATTTAGAATTAGAATCTATTTGCACAAGTTACCCTCTAACGAAGTCATATTTTGAAGTTAGGCCCTCATGCATAAGAGGCTAATACAGTTTCAGCATGGATTAACTTGGTCAATAAAAGTGAGATTGATGGTAAACTATCGATATGTTGTGGTGCCCATAACTGCCTCCAACATTCCAAATGTTGGGCCACTAACATCCATCTGCCATCGTATCCCTGTTCTAGTAAATTTATGCATCGTTGATTTACATCCCCGTCCATCGATTTGTACCTAGGCGATAATACTAGACCAAGGTCTTGAAATCTGCTAGGGATTTCGTCACTGTCAAAATTAATCAATAAATCGTATCCATCGTACTCAACAATTGATTTTGACCAAGGCCCTTCACCTAATTCTCTTCTACCGTTGACAGGTTTCAACTTACCACCACTTTTAGTCCAAGCATAAGCTGTTGAGCGGGCAGCGCTTCCACCACCGATCAAACACAATGTAGCTCCAGAGGTGACTTCAATGCCAAAGAATTCAGCACACCTTACCACTCCACAACCATCGACATTTGAAGACCACCAACCGTGCCCGTCCCATCTCAGAACATTGACAGATTCAATTTTTGATGATTCGTTAAAATCCATAACCGCTTGACTTGTCAATTGATGCTTTAGTGGGGTTGTCAAATTTATCCAAATCTCATCGGAAAATGATTTCTTAGGCAATTTAGAATTTTTATCCAAGGGAAAATTTGCCCGCTTAATGTTTTCATTTGCGTCAATGAAATTTTCATTTTCAACATTAATAGTCCCAGTTATTTCAAGGGCTTTTTGAATCAGTGCCCTATTCCTAAACTTTCCAAACGGAGAACTGGTATAATCCCAGTTGATTGGTTCAGGAATTGTTTTTGCATAACCCCAAGCCAGAGCGTCTTGAATTGATTCCGCTTCGATTAAGTTTAAGCTTTTAATTTCGAAACACGTCGCAACATTATCTTGCAGTTCGAGGTGTTGTGCAACTATTGAGAGCAACAGCGGCGAGATAGAATGTGAAACTGGATTTCCAGCAACCCCATAATAAACATCCGCCATGTAATCTCCAAAACTCAAAACTTTTTGAATCAAACCATTGTTGGAAACAAATGATAGATAGGTTTGAAAATGAAGCCGTCTAAGGCTTATTCATGGAGTCGAAGAACTTCTTCAGTAACCAGCATCGGGGCAAGGGACTTATAGCCGGGCTAACAGGCCTTCTAGGTCTATATTTTTCAGCCGCAATGTGGGTTGAGTTTAATGATGCATTGGGTGGATTATTGGGCCCTAGTCTTGGCGTAGTAATTGGAACAATTGTGTTTCTATTGTATCAATCGAAGAAGAATGAGCGTGAATTTTCCTACGGCAGTAGTTATACTACCTCGGAAAGCACTTCCATGTACAGAGATGCTAACGGCCGTATGCAACAAATTGAATCTGATGTTGAAGCAGGTAGAAATCCAGTAATTTTCATCGCAGTTTTATATGCCGCTATTATCGTAATTAGTGAAGTCTCCTGGGCAGATTTATTCTAACCGGTGATATTAAGTGGATTTTTTCGATTTGTTCCGTCTAAAACAAAAAGCGGAAGCAGATAATCCACGAACTGTTTTTTACATTATTTTTGAGAAGGTTTCGATTCTTTTTGTTTTACTGATAATTCTAGCAATTGCTGTCGCACTCGAATTACCATCTTGGGGGGTTGCTTTAGCTGTGGGTATTTCTGTGGGTCCAGTTGTGTACGGCCATTATTACTTCATTTACATTAGGCCAGCATTAAAACAACAGGAAGGTTCATGAGTGCGTGAAGGTTGAGAGTGGTAAGGGATACCATGGGTTTGTTCGGAGATTTACTTGATTTAATCGGTCTTGGTGGCATCACTGGTATCGATATATTATTTGCCGTAATGGCAATCATAGGAACTGTTCTATTCTTGATTTACTTCCTTCTCGTAATGGTCTTTGGATTTGCCGATGACATGTTACCGTTCGACATGGAGATGAGTGCGGACGGAATATTCCATCTATTTACAATACAGGGAATACTGAGTTTTATGATGATGTTTGGAATCTTCGGTCTAGCAATGACTCAAGCTGACCAGCACTCGCTCATTGCAATTATTGTAGGAGTTATCGCCGGTTCGGTTTCTATGTATATAGTTGGAAAGATTTTTCAGATGATGAAAGGGCTTGAAATGGATAACACAATCAAATATTCAGAAGCAATCGGAGCTAAAGGCACCGTTTATCGAACCATAAACGCTGGAGAACATGGTCAAGTTCAGGTTGAATATCAAGGTGCCCTGAGAACATCTGATGCAGTCGCTAAAGATGAAAAACTCACGATTCAAACTGGCAAGTTCATCAAAGTTGTTGACGCCATCGGTGAAACATTAATCATCGAACCGTTAGATATCTCAACCCATTCTGAAGAGTAGATTCGGCAGTTTTTGATTTGTCGTGGCGGGTCAAGCCTCATAAAGTAGTTCTACATCCTCTAAGCATGGCCCTAGCAGAAAGTCTAGTAGTGATTGGCATAGCGTTATTTGCGCTAGTTGTATTGTTGACAATTTATTTAGCAACCAGCAGGTATAAATTGGCACCTTCTGATAAGATCTTAGTTGTATATGGTAATGTCAAACAAGGTGGCGCCGCTGCCTGTTATCACGGTGGTGGTAAAATCGTGTGGCCGCTTATTCAGCACTATGCCTACCTTGATCTGAAACCGATGACAATCAGTATCAATCTAGAACACGCACTATCACAACAAAATATCCGTATTAACGTGCCGTCGACATTCACAATTGGTATTTCTACTGCCCCCTCCATTATGTCAAACGCTGCAGAGCGTCTGCTCGGCCTTCCTACACCACAGATAGAAGATATGGCAAAAGAAATCATCTTTGGTCAACTACGTTTGACTGTTGCATCTCTAACAATTGAGCAAATCAACCAAGACAGAGAGGCATTCCTTAGAATGGTATCAAACAACGTAGATACTGAATTACACAAGATTGGTCTTTACCTAATCAACGTTAACATTACCGATATTACCGATGAGGCTGACTATATCAAGTCCATTGGTGCAAAGGCTGCTGCTGTCGCAATTGCTGACGCTACTGTTGACAGAGCAGAGGCTGCTCGTGACGGTGCTGTTGGTAAGGCTGCTGCGGACCGTGCCAGAGAGATTGAAGTTGCAAACAACGAGGCTGAATCTGATAAAGGTCAGAAAGCGGCTGAAGCCGGAAGACGTGTTTTCGTTCAACAACAAGAAGCTCTTGCTGTCGAGGGTGAAAACCAATCTCGTGCTTCGATAGCTGCTTACAATGCAGACCTTGCTGAAAAAGAAGCAGAGGCCCTTAGACGTTCTGAAGTTGCTCGACGTAATGCGCAGGCAGAAATCGAGAAGGCGCAATACGAGTTCGAAGGTCAAAGACTCCGTGCGGAAGAAATCGCTCGTGAAGAAGTTTCAAAGCAACAAATCGAAATTGCTGCTGAGGCAGAGGCTGAGCGACAAAGAAGAATCGCCAAGGGTGAAGCAGATGCGATACTAGCAAGATACAATGCTGAGGCTGAAGGTACCAAGGCGGTTCTTGAAGCAAAAGCTGCTGGTTACCAATCACTTGTAAAAAGTGCTGGTGGAGACCCGAAGGCTGCTGCTACACTATTGATGGTCGAAAAGATCGAAGAGTTAGTTGCTCGACAAACCGAAGCAATTGCAAACTTGAAGATTGACAAGATTACCGTTTGGGATTCAGGAAATGGCGGAGAAGGAGGCAGTACTGCTAACTTCGTTTCATCATTAATCAAATCCCTTCCACCTGTTCACGATGTTGCCAAGATGGCTGGCGTCGACTTGCCAGATTATCTAGGAAGCATGAACGAAGGCGAAAACTGATTGCTTAACTTGGCTTTCGGCCAAAGGTTGTCTAATCGCTGATTTATACTGTAATTCAACCGTGAGTTTCAAAGCCTTAACGAGTTGCAATGCTTTCATGGCTAGTGACTTAGATATTGCCAATGGTGCTACTTTAGAGCCAATTGAAGCGATTGCATGGAAGTTAGGTATTTCTTCTACCGAACTTATGCCGATGGGCCGTGGAATTGCTAAGATCACTTGGGAGGCTCTTAAGCAGAGGTTCTCAAAGCCTCAAGGAAGCCTGGTTTTAGTTACTTCAGTTAATCCAACACCCTTTGGCGAGGGCAAGACTGTAACCACAATTGGCCTAACTCAAGCATTGTGTAGAATTGGACAATCGGCAACTTGCGTCATTAGAGAGCCATCAATGGGGCCTGTATTTGGTATCAAAGGCGGTGCTGCAGGCGGAGGACATTCACAAGTTCTGCCGATGGAAGAAATCAATCTCCATTTCACTGGAGATTTGCATGCAGTCACCTCAGCACACAACCTATTATCAGCACTGATTGATAATCACATCAAGCATGGAAATACCAGTAAACTAGACCCAACAAAAATTGATTGGCCTCGCGTTATGGATATGAATGATCGCTCACTGCGAGACATCGTAATTGGAATGGGCGGGCCAGCAAATGGCCATGTAAGACAAGACCGCTTCGATATCACTGCAGCAAGTGAAGTTATGGCAATTCTGGTACTGGCTTCAGACTACGGTGATTTAAGGCACAGATTAGGGGAAATAGTTGTTGGACAATCGGTTGAAGGGAATCCTATTAAGGCTAAAGAAATAGGTGCTCAGGGAGCAATGGCACTATTACTTAGAAATGCATTCCTGCCGAATCTTGTTCAAACATTAGAAGGGAATCCGGCTTTTATCCATGGCGGACCTTTCGCCAATATTGCTCACGGTAATTCGAGTATCATCGCTGATAAATTGGCACTGGGAGCCGCTGATATCGTGGTCACGGAGGCGGGTTTCGGTTCAGATATGGGTGCTGAAAAATTCATGCATATCAAAGCAGCAACTTCAGGTAAAGCACCAGACTGTGTGGTGATGAATGTTACCATTCGTTCGATGAAACTACATGGTGGAGCATTTGGCAGTAGAGGCGGATACCGACCAAGCAAGGAGGAATTGGAATCCGAAAACGTTGAAGCGGTCAAAGCAGGAGCGATGACAAATCTCGACAGACACATCAAAAATATGGCAGCATTTGGAGTTCCCGTAATTGTTTCTATCAATAAATTCTCATCCGATACCGACCAAGAAATAGCCGCATTACGGGATGCTGCTCAAAGCAGTGGCGCAACCTCTGTTACCATCACAGAAGTACATTCAAAGGGTGGAGAAGGAGGCGAAGATTTAGCCAAAGCAGTTGTCAAATCTGTTCAAGACCATGTTGCTGCAGGAAGACCCTTTACCCCACTATTTCTCAACGAAGCCCCAATTCTAGACAAGATTGAAGCAATTGCGACACGGATGTACAAAGCTAAGGATGTTTATCTTGAAGCAAAAGCAAAAAAACAGTTGGAACAAATCAGTTCCTGGGGATATGGAAATCTACCTGTATGTATGGCTAAAACCCAGTATTCATTTTCCCATGATGCTAGTAAATTAGGTGCCCCAAGTGGATTCACATTACCAGTTAGAGAATTTAGACTAAATGCCGGTGCTGGATTTATTGTCGCAGTGTTGGGTAACATGATGACAATGCCCGGATTACCAGTTCGACCCGCAGCAATGGACATGGATATGGATGACGATGGACAACAGACCGGTGTCTTCGGGTGAAGTGAATGAAAATACTGAAACGCGAGCCGATGTTGTGGCGATTACGCGTAGAAACCGAAGATGACCTTTGGACCCTCGCCCGATTGGCTCGTAACGGCATGAATTTGGGGATGCTAGGAGAGCGTCGTGACCAGACTACTGGCGGCGAAGAGGGCGGTAGAGCTAAGGCGGCAGAAAGGAAAAAGATGTGGATTAGACTGGCTATCGAGTCCACAGAATACCAGTCATATAGCGAAATATTGAGAGTGCACGGGATAATTACTGAGGCACAGATGGATTTGGGAAGCTATCACACTCACAATGTGACGGTTTTAGACGAAATCGAATTAACAAGTAGTTCTCCATTCCGAACCACTGATGAATCACTGTTAATGCAGGCAATTGACGCCTCGCACCATGTCCAAGTTGCTTTAGCAGTTGTTGAAAATGATGAAGTTGTTCTGTTTTATGTCACCCCTAGAGGACTGAAGGAGTCTTCAACTTGGACTATGCGGGGCGGTGGAAAAAAAGTTGATAGAAAATCATCTAGCGTGGTAGCAACCAACTTCAGAGCTAAAGTGATAAAGGAAATTACAGAGTCGCTTGCTGAACAAACTCCATTGATACTATGCGGACCGGGTCATGCCAGAGATGTTCTACTAGGCGAATTAAAATCAGCAGGTGAAACACGGTTTATGACCTCGATTTCAACTTCTATGTCTGGCCGCTCGGGGGCAAATGAATTGTTGAGAGAGGGTCTTGCAGGATCACTTCTCGACCAATACGCAATTACCAAAGAAATAACCCTGTTAGAAGAAGCCTGGACTAGACTATCCACGAAAGGTGCAATCGCTTACGGCCATCTAGAACTGTTACAGGCACTAGAAGAAGGCGCGATTGAAACAGCCCTTATCACTGCAGATTTACTGAGAGATGACAATGAAAAGATCGGTGACATGACTTGGGCTAAATGGGCTGAGGGACTTGAGGCAATCGGTGCTGAGTTAGTTCAATGCTCAACGGACCACGACTCGGGTCAGCAGTTATTAGGCATGGGCGGAGCGGTTGCATTGTTACGGTACAAGATGTGAGGTTTGGCAATGAAAACAATTAAATTTTCCGAACTCAATGATAATCCACGTCAACAGTTAACCGGAACAAGATGGTTAATTCTGCACCACAGTGAAATCCAACAAGCCACCTCGATATTGATGTTCACTGAACTTGATGGAATACTCGTTGCAGTAGACCACAGAGGCAGTGAAATTGAAGACGGTTTGTGGCAAAGAGCGGTCCACTTAATGATTGTAGATACAAATCCACAACATGCCGAAGATTTTCAAAGAAAATCAGGTATCACTAAGGTTGTTTACGACCCTGAGAACGACATACTGCTCCATTGTTGGTGAGTAGTGGGTCTGGAGGGATTTGAACCCTCGATCAACGCCGTGTAAAGGCGGTGTCATAACCGCTAGACCACAGACCCAACACCTCCTGCGAGAACATATTATTGAAACCAACGCCCGGGGTTAAACTCAAATCCAAGCAACAATGCGGTTAATTTGTATGGATGAGGATATCCAAGCTGCCGCAGCTCGTCTTGTTAGGCGATTAAAAGAGGGGGGTCACTCGATTACAGTTGCTGAATCATGTACTGGTGGACTATTAACTAGCTCATTTACTGACATAGCAGGAGCAAGTAATTGGTTTAATCAATCATGGATTACCTATTCCAATGAAGCGAAAGTCAAGGAACTGCGGGTAGAACAAGAAACTCTAGAGAAGAAAGGTGCAGTGTCGGCTGAAGTTGCAATTCAGATGGCCAAAGGGGCATTGGAAAATGCTAATGCAGATATTGCAATTTCAATCACTGGAATTGCTGGCCCAGCCAGTGATGATACCAAAAAGGAAGTTGGTACAGTATATGTTGGAATTGCATCGAATACTTGGGCAAATGCTGAATCGACGCGAATTGGCGGGAACCGCGCTGAAAATAAAATTGGCTTTGTTCATTTTGCACTTCTAACCGCAATTGACTGCTGGGATGAGGCGATGGCCAAGGCTGAAGCAAATCGAAAAAAGTTAGAACAATTGGCTGCCGAAGCCGAGAGAAACCGATTAAAATTCGAAGTAGAACGCGCCAAACGGGAAGCCGCTGCTAAACAATCTGCTCCATGGCAAGATGAATCTTGGAGTGACAAATCTAAGCCAGAGGATGGCGATGAATCAATAGGTAGTCAGGTTGAATGGGAGTAATTTGAATTTTCAACCGGTGTGCTTTTGGACAGGCTACGATACCTCTGTACATGGCTGCGACGGCTGAAGATATTATCCGCCTATTGCGTCAACGTAAAATTTTGGCGAGTAATGCAATACAAGAGTTGTTGCAAACTCATAGTGACCCTGCAGCACTGTTAGATTTAGGACCGCAAATTGACTTTCACAGAGGAGTTCTAAGCGAGGAAAGGTTGGGTTTGTTGCAATCACTATTTGATGCTGACAAAAATCAAGTTTCTGTGCCTATCAAATCCAATATTGATACCCGACCGACCGATTTAGGACGGGTGATTGCTCCAATTTCAAGTCCTGAGCCTTTGGATGTTCATTTTAGAAATAATCTTCCTGATTGGAAACAGAGCGATTATAGTGAAATGGCAAACGATGCACCTGATGATATTTTGATTCACTACGATATTACTGGAAATAGTATTACTGAAGGTAAAATGGGCGATATTAATGCGTGTTTTAATGATCGATTAGCGCAGATAAGGAAAATGATTGTTAAGAACTCAAAATTACCGAGGAAATACTCCGAAGTTGCTAGACTTCAACGGGAATCAAGTCGCTACAAGGGCTATGAAAACATGGCTGTAGCAATCGGTTTAGTCAACGAACCACGTTATACAAAAAATGGCCATCTAATGTGGAATTTAGAAGATGAAACCGGTGAAATGACATGCATTCTTACCAAAAAACGGGGTGATGATAGAGATCGAGCCCAGGAACAAATCATTGAGGCAGGGTTAATGCCTGATGATGTTATTGGGGTATCAGGAAACTTTAGTCAAACAGGAGACTTGTTTTATGTCGATGACCTACATTTCCCTATGGAAAATCGGCACGAAAAAGTATCTTCAGAGCATGGAATTAGTGTGGCTTTCTTATCGGATGTTCATGTCGGTTCCAAAACTTTCCTCGAAGCGCAGTGGCATAAAATGGTCCGATGGTTCAATACCGACCCGCTTGCTAAAACCGTCAAGTACCTAGTTCTCTCTGGTGACTGTGTTGATGGTGTAGGAATTTACCCTGGTCAAGACAAAGAATTAGCCATTCCTGACCTTTTTGCACAATACTCTACGTTCGCTAGGTTACTCGAGTTGCTACCAGATTGGGTGGAATGTATTATGCTACCCGGTAATCACGATGCAGTAAGACCGGCGGAGCCTCAACCAACCTTCGAAAAGGATATTCAGCAGGACTACAATACTACTACCTTCGTAGGTAATCCATGCGACTTCTCATTAAATGGAGTTCGAATATTGTCCTACCATGGAAAATCGATTGATGACTTTGTTGCGGGATTACGAACAGTTACTTATGCAGACCCTGTTGAAGCCATGCGAGAAATGCTGAGAAGGCGGCACTTAGCTCCACAGTGGGGTGGAAAAACACCACTTTCTCCCGAGCCGGAAGACGGTTTGGTTATCAGAGAAGTTCCAGACATTTTTGTTACCGGTCACGTTCATGGCCATGCATGTGTTGATTACAAAGGAACAACACTAATCTGTTCAAGTACTTGGCAGGACCAAACATCATATCAGAAAATGCTAGGATTTCAGCCAAAACCTTGCATTTTAACCATTGTTAATCTAAAAAGTCATGCTACTACAGCCATACCATTTGCTTAATCAGTCAAGTCCAAGATGCGGTTTTAGCAGCATCAAATCTCGTTCATGGATTATTGGAACTCCGGCCTTTTCGAACGCAGTGAGCGAAGAATCTCTGCTCGGATTGAAACCGATGAACCGACTTCCATCAACAATCATTGACAAATCCATTTCAGAGTCACCAATTGAGACACAGTCTTCCGGAGAAAAATCATGCATTAGCATCAATTTTCTGATAACTACATCTTTCTTACTTGCATGCAATCGGCAAATTCCCTCGTCTGAAAGCGATTCGTCATCATTAAATTTGAAACCATTAGCAATCCAATCATCAACTTTTAACATAGAAGCTATCGATGAAACAAATATGTCTACTCCAGCGCTAACTATAGCAACAAATACGCCTTTTTCTTTTAATTCAGCAACTAGCTCGCGCGCTCCCTTCATCAGCTTGACACCCGAATACGCCCTAAACAAAACATCCCGGTGAATTGGATTTTCTTTCTCCTTCCACATTTGTATATCCAAACTCATGAATTCAACATCGGTTAATTCACCGTCAATGAATCTCTTCAAGTTCAACGAATTGTCAGTTCCAAAGTGATCATGCAGTGTTTTCCATGAACTTACTGAATCAACTAAAACGCCATCACAATCAAAGATAACGCACTTCACTTCACTGTCTGAAAACTGTCCCATACTTTGGGCTCAAAGTCACAGGTGAAAAAGTCTCGTTTCCATACTCGATTCAGATTAACTGAGGTTTATCGACATGCGTGGCGCTATACACCTAAGACAAAGACACTGAGGAGGGTTTGACCCCTCCCCAATGCTTCGTTTATTCTACCGTTTAAGTGTCAAACACTTCAAGCAGGTTTGTCCCAGGATAGTCCTACAAACTTAACCAACAAGGAGCCTTGACCAACAGGTGGCTTGTACGTAATCTTCACTTGTGCGTCAACCAGTGCATGACCGTTGATGTGAGTCTTGACAAAGATATCATCACCAGAACCAAACGAGGATATGGTTTCACTGCCTTCTTCAGTAGTCACGTCACTAAAGGTGACAAGTGAATCACTGTTGAAAGGTGAGAATCCATACACTTGGTCAGTAGAGGCAAGGAATACCTTCTCAGACGCTGGATCACCATTAGCATCAGTATACAATACTTCAACTTCAACGGCTTGTGTTGCTAGAGCAGTTTGTGATTGACCAACGGTAAACTTCCAATGGTCAGTCTCAATGCTTCCAGTATCTACATTCTCAGCAGTAAAGGTAACTCTTGGCACACCCTTAGTATCAACATCAGCAAGTTGTGCAGCCCAAACATAGACAACACCAGACAGAACAACAGTAATCGCTACCATCAGGATAGTAGCAATGACTGGGCTCACAGCAGATTCATCGTCAGACATTTCTTCTTCGAATGATTCTTCATCATCTTCTCTGCGGCTTGCGAAAACTAGAGCGCTAACAAACAGACCAGTCAAACAAACTGCAATCAAACTCGGAGTGAATGACGGTACTGATAGAGCACCTATTGTTCCGACAACAACTGGTAGTGATTGACCAGTGTTTTGCCATTGTTGTGCAGAGAATCCTGGTTCAGTGTAGATGTAAGAGTCAGAGGTGTGTTGACAGTTGCTTTGTAGTACTACTCCAGACAGAGGTGTGTCCGTATCCATTGAGTTGGTAGACATCAGGTTGTTACACCAGTTTCTATCTTCAAAGGCAGGTGCTCTGTTAGAAACAGACTTACCTGGCTCAGACCATGGATTTGGATTTGTACCTAGTGAAGACAAGTGAGAGTCTTCCTGACCGTCGAGTTGTAGTGATGTTACGTCACATACTGCAGGACCTGGTATACATGTCAGAACATCCATTTCTACCCACACTTCTGTAGTTAGATCGGTAATGTAGACTTGCCAATCATCGATGAACAGTGATTGTCCATAAGCAGGTGGTTGGTAGTACTTGGTCTCAGAACCTTCACTGTGTCCGTCGCTGTGTACTGTAACCTTCAACAAGTGGTCGTAGTTGTATGAGCCGTCCTCATATGGAGCGTCTCCGGTAGTTGTCGAAGAATAGATGCTGAAGTCAACAGGGACATAGGTACCTGGCATAATGTTGGAAACTCCATTGAAGAAGAATCCTTCATCTGCTCTAAACTCATAGTCAGGTACTGCTTCCTTAACATTGTCTACAGTAACATATAACTCAACTTCTACAGTTTGTGGGTCATACAAATTAGGCGATACAAGAGTATAGTTTGGCATGTATGAAGGAGGTGTCAAAGTATCAGATAATGAAAGATACATTGGACAGTCTCCGTTCGGTGTTGGATTTGTTTGATGTATTCCGTTGTTCTTTAGCATGTCCTTCTCCCAAGTAGGTGCATTTGTGGTTGCGTTAGGTATCAAGGTGAATTCAATGATGTCACCGTTGATTTGGTGAGTGAAGTAGTTTCCAGATACACAGTCTTCAGAATCTCTTAGAGACCAAGACAAGTCAGCATCGACGTGGTCAATATCTGATTTAATCTTGGACAGATCGAATGACAGTGATTGACTATCAATCGTATCTTCAACAAGAGTTACCTTGTAATCATCACCGTCAGCGGCCCATTGGTTAGTGTTATCAAGCGAATCGACAACAATACCTGCAGTGTTGTAGGTTTGGTCGTCAGCAATCTCAGGTGCATCATTCACAGGTGATACAGAGAACGGTACTGTTACCGATTCTGCTGTGTTTTCACCCATCCAAGTGTCGCCATTAGCTTCACAGACTTCTCTTGAATTAGCACCGGTAATACCAGTTGCAGAGTTGAAACAGAATTCATATCCGTCATCTTCGAGGTCTAGTGTAATATCACAGACTCCACCATATTCCCAACTTGTGTTCTCAATGAGATTCAGTGCTGAATTGATTATTTGAACTCTAGCGAATTGGTGACAATCTTCAGGAACTGAAACAGACCAGAAATAATCTTGGTCTTGTCCAACCTGTTCGTTATCCATATCTCTAATGTAACTACCACTAATGTTTGCCTTCTCACCTAGAGGTTCAGAGAAGTCAGTAAATCCTTCACTGACAACGTTGACATAATCACCAGGCTTCAAGTTTAATGGACCATTTGCGTATGCTGTTGGGTGAGTTGTGCTACATAGTGGGTTAGCTTCTGTTCTAATATCACAGATTACAGGAGCGTCGTTGACATTCATTACAGTGTAAGTAATAGATGCTGTATCAGTCTGTCCATGAGAATCCATTACAGTGAAGTCCAATTCAAAGGTACCGAATTGATCAAGAGTTGGGGTAATGGATAATTGTCCAGTTACGCCATTTTGGTCAGTCCAGTCAGTTAATGTGACTCCGGCAGGTGGATTACTGCCAAGGACCATTTGCAGGTCGTCAAGTGCAACGTTCCATTCCATATCTGCTTCAACATCTTGTACATCGTCTACATATGTTGCTAGGTCAAGCAAGTTAGCAGTTGTGTCTTCGTATACAGAGATATCAGATAGAACTCCTTGCTTAGATAGGCTGACATATGTTTCTGAGCAGTAAGAAGCGCAATCATACTTGTATCTTGCTTCGTAACCTGGCTGAACAACAAATGTTAGTTCATCGGATGAATAGCCGGACCAGCCACCTAGTGTGAATGTTTCTGTTGACCACCAAAATCGTCCCAGAGGTCTAGTATCAATTTCTAGGTTTCCACCGTTTGGACCATCGCCGT
>CEWG01019257.1_pt1 | contig 24930 bp, 17 predicted proteins | sample 361411 | NCBI WGS metagenome assembly CEWG01 (sample SAMEA2622173, study PRJEB7988) | marine metagenome | biome: marine biome (ENVO:00000447); feature: surface water layer (ENVO:00002042); material: "saline water (ENVO:00002010), including plankton (ENVO:xxxxxxxx)" | depth 5 m | reverse complement strand
GGATTGTCATTCCTGCGACCCGGGTTCAATTCCCGGAGTGGGCGCCAAGTGCTAATTTTTAGTTAGTCTGCCGATTGTTCGCGTTTTATTATATACACTCGAAAATCTAGGTTTCCGAGGAAGTAATATGTCAGAAAAGAGATACATCGTAGAAATAGCAGATTCGACTGGACACTCAGTCGTAGAAATGACCGCCCCAGAAATAGTCGAAAAGGCTACTGAGTCCGAAGGCTCATGGATTTTTGTTGACAATAGATTAGTCGGCGCAGGCGAGTTAGAAAACATGGAGATAGGTACAGATTCGAAGATAAGAATTATGCCGGGTATCGTTGGTGGTTTAGCAAGTGAGGAGCCTTCTTACACCGTAGAGGTTGCAGACAGCACAGGCCACTCAATCGTTGAAATGACTAAGTCCGAATTGGTAGAGACTGCTAGTACTGAAGGAACCTGGCTCTTTGTCGATGACAAGATGGTGTCCGCCACAGAACTACAATCCATGAACATAGAATCATCTTCACGCCTGAGAGCTATGCCAGGGCTCGTCGGTGGAATCGACGAAAACAAGTTTATCGTTGAAATTGCAGATGAGACAGGGCACTCTGAGGTTGAGATGACAAAACCAGAACTAATCGAACATGCTAGTAACTGCCAAGGCACATGGGTCTTTGTTGACAATAGAATGGTGTCGACAGCGGACCTGTCAGAAATAGACCTAAGAGATGCACAAAAGATACGATTGATGCCGGGTTTAGTCGGTGGAAATTAAACAATCGAACGACAGTTTCGCGTCGGACAGGTTAAGAAAGAGTGCTTAGTCGGGTTGACTGGAGTTGAACCAAATGGTAGAGCTAGTCGACTATAAGTGTGCGGTATGTGGAAGTATAGAATCGTTTCACAGAGAGCGTAATGGAATTAGTTGTAAGACATGTGGATCCCGTGTTTTCATGAAGTTGCGAAGGAACGCAAACACAAAGCGACTCCCAGCAGAGTGATTTTGCTCGCGCAGGGTTGAAAGACCTTCGTCATACAACACTCACCATGCCATCTTGGTTAGAGACCAAATCTCCATTTCTTTTCCAAGATTTGTTATTGCCAGATTCGGTAATAAGCAGCATTGAAAAACTCTCATTACAGGCAAACCCTCCACACTTATTGATTTCTGGACCATCCGGAGTTGGTAAAACTGCAATATGGAGGCTTATTGCAAGGCAAGTTCTGGGTCCATCATATAAGTCAACAACTCATATTTTGAATGCTAAAGATCTTTCTAGAACTAGCGGGGCTATGGGTAAATTTGAGTCCTTCTTGCGCCCTGAAGGAACAACGTCAAACGATACTTTGGCAGGTAGAACGAGTTTAGACGCATATGATTCCGGTCTGGTAAAAGTCCAAGACGATAGAGGCCCACCTGCAGGTTTTGAATCCGAAAAAACCCCACAGAGCACCCCGATTTCTCGAATAATTGTAATCGAGGATGCGGACTACTTGGGGAATATTAGACAATCATATCTTAGAAGAATGATGGAAAAGAGCAGCAATAGTGCTAGATTTATTTTTACTACCACTACTCCCTCTAGGTTAATTGAAGCGTTAAGGAGTAGAACCCAACACATCCGAGTTCCTAGAACAAATCGTCAAGAAATAGAATCTCTGTTGGAGAGAATTTCAACCCAAGAGAACTTAAATCCAGCGAGAGGCATGCTAGGAGATATAGCGCATGTGGCCAATGGAAACATCCGTAAAGCCATATTCTTGTTAGAAGTTCTAAATCTTAGGGGCATGTTGGATTCTAGGAAAAACCTTCAGGATGTGATCTCATCATCGGCACATCGAGAGATACAATTAATGCTCGAAGAAGCAATGAGGGGTAGAGTTCACGATTGGAAATGGGAGAAGATTGGTAATAAGAACACTCGAGTTCTAAAAGGAGCAATGGGGGTATTAGACCAAATAATGGACAAGCAAAGCCTCGAAGCTGAGGACATAGTCAAGCATTTGCATAAGTTGATGACCGAGGGAAGGCTTCACTTAATCGATAGCGAACTTTCCAAATTTGTGGTATCGCTGGCGAAATGTGAAGTCGCTATTCAAAAAACCTCGCAACCGCGTATTGAATTAGAAAAATTCCTGATGGATGTTGCTGAAATAACAAAACAATAATCGTAATGCTCATGTCATGATGTCCGCTGGACTGTATGGGCGTGTAGCATAGTTGGATAATGCATCGGCCTCCTAAGCCGAAGATCGCGGGTTCAAATCCTGCTGCGCCCGTTTGACGGTTTTACTTCTATTTCTAGGCAAGAAGTAAAGCCTAGGACCTTGTGAGAGGTGTTGTTAAGATGGCTAAGAGTCGCAAGTCTGAAGATTTCCGCAGTCTCGAATTACCTGACCCATACGGGCATGGATTCGAGCGAGTCGAGGATTCTCTAGAACATACCCGTCAGCAATGGGAGAGATTGGAGCAAAGAAGGCAGTTAGTCGGAAACATCACCCGTAATAGATTCCTACTACTTTGGCGTTCAATAGCAGGTTTGACATTAGCCTTTTTTTCCCTGCTTGGGGTTTTATTCCCGCAACAAATCTCACAAAATTTGAATCTGGTTTTTTTACTACCCGTGCCGATTTTACTGGCAACTTTACCAAGTATTATTGCAAGTGAATCCGCATGGCACGCAATGCAAGCGAGACTTTCACTTAGAGAGCAAGGTGGTTTTAGCGACGGTAGTAAACACGCATTGAGAGTACAACCTGGGATGGACCGTATATTAGACGGTCTTAGAGATCATAGGCGAAATAATTTGGTAAGTACTGTCTTAATCGGGTTATCGCTAGGTCTAATGCTCTTGTCCTTGTCACCTCCACCTGGTTCAGTCGCCTGGAATTTGGCACTAATTATTGCGATGAGCTCAGGATTTTTGTATACTTTCCATGCTCAACACACTTTGGATTACGTTCGTCAGTTAGGTGATAAATTTCCAAATCTAGTCTTTCATTCACCGACGCATCATCCAACCCAATTAGGGAGTATTCTTGGAGATTTACTAGTAACTCATTTGGATCCAGACTTATACTTAGAATGGAACGACTGGAAAAAAGAATTTGAGAAATCCTTGATTCCTGGCTACGATAAAAGGCAGGCTTTGGAGAGGCTATTGTATATTCTATACCTTCACAATGCAGATGTCCTGAAAACCCATAGAGTCCCTGAGGAATTGTCAGTTTTTATGAAAAGAGATTCGGTTAAACAAATCTTGTTAATTGAAGAAAGTAGATTTAATTGGCGAACCTTACAACGATTAATTTCACATGCAAAAGCATGGCAACCTAGCGCATTTTACATCTTAGACCGTCTACAAAACGATCTACTCTCGGGAAAACCTGAATTGATTAGAGCGAAGTGGAGAATGGATGCCGCTATCGACGATAAAAGTATAGACGGTTCAGCGAATTTATTCATCGCGCTGAACAATCAAACCTTTGAATCTAGACACGTCAAAGTTGAGGTGATGGTTCCAAACGGGGAACCTAAGTCCAGAGACCATCGTTTTGAACTAAAGCCTTGTCCACCGCCTCGCCAAGAAATTAAACTATCCAATTCTACCGAAGAAGATGCCTTAGACTGGATCCCCAGGTATCTAGAGAAAGGTGTAGTTCTTTGGATAAATGTAGCATGGAATAGAAAATTTCACGGCCGCTCAGATATTCAAGTTATTTTACGAGATGATGAAGGGATTATTCTCGAGTCTCAAGTTTTAACGACATTTGTAGAATCTAACTCTGCCGACAATACGCGTGAAAGGATTAAACGGTTAGAGAAGGCTAGAAAAATTGGAGAATTAAAAATACCAAGCGTTGAATTCTCTTGAACACCGCAAGTCAATCAAGCGCTTTACTTATTGCCAACCGATTACTGGCTTATCCCATCGGGTGAATTGAATTGGAAGCATGGGATGTTTTAGTCGTCGGTGACGGCCCCGCTGCATTGCGTTCAGCGGCTTCTGCGGCTAAAGAAGGAGCACAAACCCTGCTTATTTCTCCTAATGCACTTGGTGATGGGAGTTCATTTGCACTGGATGGTCTTTCCTCCTCTATTCAAGAATCTAACAATAAAGGGCATAGAGAGGATACAATTCTAGCAGGTTCTTATCTTTGCGATCAAGATATTGTGTCGATTAGAACGAGTCAAGCGATAAAGGAGATGGATTTGTTAGAGCGCTGGGGGGTAATTTTCCAACGTGATGCTAAAGGATTACCGGTTGCCCAAATGGGGATTGGACATTCTAAACCTCGGATTGTAAATTCTGGCGATGGCATGGGTAGAGAGATTCAACAAGTTCTTGAAGAACAATGTATGAAACATGGTGTTGTTCGAAGAGGCGACCAAGTTCCTGTTTCACTAGTTCATAACAATAACAGTGTATGTGGAGTCATAACAGCTGACTTGCTTAATGGTATATTTGTCGCTATTCAATGCAAGGCAATCATCATTGCTGATGGCGGCTTTGAAGAGGTATTCATCAACGGGAAGTCAAACATCGGTATGGACTTAGCACTTCGCTCTGGGGTCCCACTTAGGGGAATGGAATTCATATCGAAATCTCCTCTTTCAATCAAAGATACAAATATGATTCTACCGCTAGGATTGATGAATTCTGGCGCAACTATCCATCAAGTGGATGGAACTCCCCTAGAAGCATCATCGATTGTTGAAATGTGCAATCTATCAGATGACTCGGGCACAGTCGTCCTTGATGCTAGAGAAATGGGCGAACAGTCGAAATGGTGGAATTCTATCTTTAGAAATGTCAAGCAAAGAACAGGTATTGATATTTCGAAACAAACATTAGCTCTTGAAAATCAAGTCGATGTCACCCTTGGAGGCTTACCTGCTGATGAGCATGGCAGAGTGGTCATTGGTAAATGGTCACGATGGTTTACCGGATTGTATTCAGCAGGTGACGCTGCCTGTTCTGGACTTCATGGGGCCGGACTATTACAAGGAAACCGATTATTAGACTCACTGGCTGGAGGCAACTCTGCGGGGCAGCACGCTGGAATGTGGTCAAATAATAGTAAATTCTCCGGCGCCAATTTAATCAAAGAATCATTAGAAACGGCAATTTCTGAGCACAAATCCCGTTTTGCTGATAACGAAGAGACCGGAAGCGTAGTTAGGATCGGTTTGGTATCAAATAAACTAAGGGAAATTGCCTTGAATTATGTCAATAACGACAATGATTCCGAATCTTACAGTAAAATAATAGAATCCTTAGAAGATTTGGCAATTGTTGCAAACTCGATTCATTTAGACCAAGAATCGTTGATTGCTAATACCAATATGCTATCGATGAACCAAACCCAAGCAGGAATAAGACTGCTGATGTGTGCTGTAAGAGCAAGTTTAGCAAGAAATGAAAGCAGAGGTCTTCATCAAAGAAATGATTTTCAAGAACAAGATTCAGATTTACTTCACCACATAACAGTGGATAACGAAGGAAAAATTGGAACCCTAGCACTAAGAAAGAGCGAGACAGGAAATTGGATTCTGACTCCACAGTGAGATATGAAAAACCCTCTTGCTTTGGCTTGTCTATGAGCGGGGATACTTTGTTTGAGCGAATAATCTCCGGAGAGATACCTTGCCACAAGGTTTCAGAAGGGGAATCATGGTTTGCCTTCTTGGATATTTTCCCACGACGAGAAGGTCATACATTGGTGGTTCCTAAACGTGGAGTTAGGCACATATCGGAACTTTCTGATGATGAGATTTCTGGACTGTTTATCGGCCTAAAAACGGTTCAATCTATGCTATCGAATTATTTCGGAACACAAGATTTCACTGTATGCGTTCACGACGGGGAGAAAGCGGGCCAAGAAGTTCCTCATGTTCACATCCATGTAATCCCCAGGACTCTAGGCGACGGAGGATTGACTTTAATGTCAATGTGGCCGAAAACTGGAACTGTAAGCAGAGAGCCAAATCACGAATCCTTGGGTAACTTGGCATCTGAATTAAGAGGTGATATAGTTGAAACATCCTAATCCTGAAGATTTAAACGACGGGGTTTTAGATCACAGAGGCGATGCATTACCATATCTATCTAAATCTGCTAAGAATATGAAAATGGATAAATTACTCGACACTCCGATGCCAAAATATTCGGGTCTTACACCAGGTTCTTACTTCTGGACGAAAGTACTGTATTGGATTTGTCGAAGAATCAGCGCAGTACAATTTCGAACTCGTGAAACATCAGGCCGGGAAACAATTCCATTAGACCGTGGAACTTTATGCTGTGCGTGGCATACCAATGGCCTACTGGATGCTTTAGAAATAACCCTGAATCACCCGAAGCACTTCGTTTTTGGTGCAAGGCATGATTTGGTCACCAGGCCAATGCTTGGCTGGTGGACTCGCAAAATGGCTGTTCAGCCAGTAGTCCGAAAAGCAGAATTATTACGCGGTGGTTGTTCAGAGGAGGAAGCAAACTTTCTGAATGGGCGCTCTTTACTGACCTTGTCTTCGGGAATCGCTCACGGCTTTGGATGTGTTCTATTTCCGGAAGGAACTAGCCACAATAATTCTTACATGTTGAGGTTTAGAACCGGCCCTGTTAGAACTATTTTGGCGGCTAGCGCACTTGCAAGTTCGCTCGGTAAAGAACTTCCAGCTCTAATCCCAATAGGTCTACATTTCCGGGTGAGAGAACATTATCGTACCGACGTTTGGGTTGAATATGGAGCCCCAATACAGATTTCACAATCTGATATTCCTGATGAATTGATCGAGGCGGTTTCAAAAGGGAGTTGGTCTGAACCACCTGCAGAGAAAGTGTTTGAACTTAGGGACCGCTTAAGATTAGAGATGGAGCCTTTGACGCCAAACGTTGCCGAATGGGAAGAGTATAGAGCCGTGCACCTTCTAGGTCATTTAAGTAAGAGAATTATTGGCGAGCAGCCTAAATCTTGGAAGGAAGAAGTATTGGCAGCACGAGAAATTAGAGAAGTACTTGCCGAACCGAAGGAATCAATAATTAACGATGAACCAAAACCCAAAGCGATCGAACATGAAATCATGAAACCTGCAATCAGTGCTTCAAAAATCCTCCATCAGAATGGTCTGGATGGTCGCGCTCTTGATTCCAATGGAACCGGAATAAGGTTCGCAAATATTGCCCACATTCCGCTTTCGCTGTTTCGAACATCGGCTTTCATAATGCTTTTTCCTATCTTTTTATTATCGTTGGGACCTCAAGTTGCGCTCGGTAGAATTCTCGGTGATTCAACCGACGAAGGCATAGATGCTCGAACCTCATATCAGTTCCTAGCATCGATGTTTGGTTCCTTAATCATCTGGCCACTGGCTTCTGCTGTAGTCGTCTTAGTGGCATGTTTACAAGAATCAAATTTAGCAAATCTTACAGGTTTTGAATGGACCGAAATTCTAGGTTCTGGAGTTTTACCCAATATCTTGACAGTAGGCTTATTTTGGATAATATGCTTTCCCTTGTTTTGGCTTTCGGGTAAACTAGGATCTTTAGCATGGGATGACTATACATATCTTCGCAATTTTGCTAGAAGACGATTTATGCCTAAAGCAGACCGACAGAACTTGAAAGGTTTGATGAAAACATTAACCGATGAAATCAAGAAAATGTAATTTTTTTTATGGGTTTGCTTCAAACGGGATGAGGGTTTGGGCTATATGTGACGCCCGTTGATGTAGCTGCCACTGTCCGTAAGTGGCTCAGCAATGAACGCTTGATTGTAAAAGAGCAAGAAGACCCAAGGGCGGTTGCTCATATTCTGATTAAATACCCGCAAGGCCCCCAGGGTCACATGTTTGCAGTCGTAGTGCCAAAGAATAGAGATTTAGTCGCAATTTCAAGCATGACTAGAGTTGATATGGGGCAACAGAAAGAAATGAAGAAACACATGGATGAGGACTCCGAAGGGTGGGCTGAGTGGATTCACGAAGGCAGATTACAATTAATCCGCGCATCAGTAGATTGGGGTATTCATATGGGCCATGATGGCGAGCAGAAACCAGGACCGCTGCAAGCATTTAACGTAAGTTTGCCCTTGTGGTTTGATGGACTCAACAAGAATGAATTCATGCATTGCCTTCGCAGATTGTGGTTAGCTAAATTAGGATTAATTCACGAAATAAAGTATTCCTATGGCCCCGGAATTGGTAAGCCTGGGCCGGTTGACGATTGGGCAAAAAAGAAGCATGTTATTCAAAACAAAGAATCCAGTTCGAAACAAATTGAGGAATCAGAACAGATTGAAATTGAATTTGATGAGAAGATGTCATTCGGCTCTAGTTTTGACCCATCAGAATGGGCCTGATGTCTTTTTTTGAATACTATAAATTGTGACCTGAGAGAGTCGCGGTTAAGTATTAGAAGAGTGTCGTTAACTCGTTATAACTACCTAGGGTGTTTACATGAGCCGTAAAATAAAGTCAATAAGTTTAGTTTCAATTATGTTAATTTCAGCATTGTCAGCCTTTGCAATGTCCGCAGCACCCGTTTCAGCCAATACTGTGGTCATTACTGAACCGCAACAAATCGTTGACGGTGGTTCAGCATCGGATACCCAGGCTACGATTGTAGCAGACAGCGAAGGAAATGCTCACATTGTATGGTCGAGAAACAATCTCCACCTATTCTATTCAATGATTGCCAGTGACGGCGAAGTTCTAATTGATGCAACGCAAATCACGAATGCAGGTATACACAAAATTTGGCACCCTGACATGGCGATTGACGATGATGATAATCTACACATAGTTTGGACAGATAAATCCGGAACTCACAAGATTATGTACACGGCTATTTCGCCTTTCAAAGTTCAACCATTCAGTGGAATGGCAAGTGACGACGCATCGTTAACCTCTATTGATGACATGGTGGTTTCCCAGAGGGCTCAAGACCGTGATTGGCCTTCAATCGATACAGACAGCCAAGGCAATGTCCACATTGCTTGGGAAGATGAATTTGATGAATTAGGGCGTTTCTTTAATCAACCACAGATCTACTATTCCATGCTACAACCAGATATGCTTGCCCAAGATGCAATCGTTCTTTTCGATGATACTTTACTTACTCCAATAATAGGCCACAAGGGGCACCCAGATATTGTTGTTGACGCTAATGACCAGGTTCAAATTGCTTGGGATGATACCCGGGGAGGCAAAGTTGAACTAGTATTCATAGTCGATACATCAGGTTCTATGTACACCGAATGGGCTGACATATGCACCGTTATTTATGGTGGTAACTTTGCATCAGGCGGTCAATTTGAAGGAATTAAACCGTTGCTTGAAGTTGCTAATATGACGGTTTTTGAAACCATATATGGATTGGATGGCGGGTTTGGCTTACCGGGTGCGGCAAGCAGTGGTAATTGTGCAGGATACAATATGAATGCAGGACCTAGAACAACACCTCTAGACGAGGGTGACAGCTCAGGTGGAATCCGTTCACTACAGAATACAATTTACAATGGTAATCCATATTCTGGTAGCTCGGGTGAAGACTGGGGTCCGGGAACCAACTGGGCATGTCTATCATGGAAAGATATCAATGGAAATGTCCCCGGTAACCCTGCAACATCATCGGATCACAAATGGAATCCTAACTCCACTAAAATCGTGCTTCCAGTATCTGATGAAGGTCCAAAAGACGGCGACCCTTCACAGCAAGCCGATGACATCAGCTCAATCGATGAAGCCCACGATAATTGTGTTAAAGCAGGAGTAGTTCCAATCGGTCTTTATGGACAAGGATACGGTGGAGCAGGAAATATCCAATCTCACTTCTTAGACCTAGTCAAGTGTCCGAATGGAGTAGTCTCTACCCAAAACAGGAATTGTCCTGGTAATGACCCTACTACTAATGCTAGAACAGTAAGTGCAGGTGGTCAAGCGTATGAATTCCCATCTGGAAGCGGCGGTGCTGGAGCAATGGCGCTATTAGTCGAAGCAATGGTCTATATCGCAACCAATAATTCTCGTGAAATATACATGTCAGTCTTAGATCCGTATGCTAAGATGAACAATGACCCATCTTGGACACCTGGTGCACCAGGTCATTGGGTTAGCGGCGGAACATATTACGAGGACACTGGCGCAGGTGCAGATGGTCACTTGGTTGTCGTTAATGATACGAGAGTTACAATCGATGACGCCTATTCATTCCACCCTGCAATTGGCGTTGACATGCAAGGTAACACACACATTGCTTGGATGGATGGTAGAGACTATGGATTTGAGAAAGCGACAAACTACGAAGTTTACTACACTAAACTGAAACTGCAAGGGGCTGGAGCCTTTGACGGTGCCGAAGAAGGACTTTCCACTTATGCAATTAAGAAAATTCAGGACACTCCAATCTCTAATGTTGAAGGTCCGTTTGGTTTAGTTTCTGCTTTTTCAGGGCATTCAATTTTCCCTGCTTTGATTACTGATAAGCAGAGTAATGTACACATCTCTTGGGTTGACTCTGGTAATATTAGCGCCGGCGAAGAAATCCAATACACCCGACTCAATCAAACTGACTTAACAGGTGAAGGAGAATTTGCTCTTGATCCTTGGGAAATTATTCCAGTCACGTCATGGGCCAGCAATAAACTTGGAACAGATACTGGGAGTAGGCCCGATTTGGGAATGCCTCCGGCATTTGCAAACGACTTAGGAAGCGGAGCCCACATCGGTTGGTCAGACCAAAATAAGTGTAATGATGAACAAAATAACGGCCGGTATACCATCTGTTATTCACACGTTCTGACTGGGCAGGTCGATGTTGAACTTGATGCTGGTGAAACCTTCTATCATGTTATCGAGCCTGGTGAACAAACCATTTTCAATATGACTATGAATAACTCTACGCCCGGCGATAAACAACTTGTTGCAGACACATATGGACTAAATGTTACAGGAGTACCTCAAAACTGGACTGCAACCCTATTCTTTGCCGATAATCAAACGCAGATTCTTCCAACAACCCCTATTTTCTTAGAGGGGGGAGAATCGACAAGATTCTACATTAGAGTGAAAGCACCTACTATCTATCAAGCAAATGAAGACGAATTAGCGCAAATTGTTGTTACAGCCAAGTCCTACAAAGACCCAGCAATCCGTTCAGATCTCACTACACTTACACTGATGGACGTCGTTCACGGGATAAGTTTAGACACATCGCACAGTGTACAAGACATTGAACAAGGTGGACAAGCGACTTTCTCAATTACGATTACTAACACTGGAAACGTACAAGATAGTTTCCTATTCTGGGATCCAAATACTCTGGAAGGTCAGCAAGAATGGCTACTCCCATTCGGTTGGGAAGTTACATTCCCGATGCGTGTCGAACTTGACCCTGGTACCTCAACCACCAAGATTCTAACTGTGAAAGTACCAACCTCTGAGGACCCCGGAGCCTTCGTAATATATCTCAAGGGATGGTCTGAAGGCGAGCCAATCAAGTCAGTCGACAAAGGTACTTATGATATCTTGGAGCTAGGTGTTTTCGTTTCTATCAAGTCATCCGGCAATATTGTATTTGAAGCGACAGATAGTGAAGCATTCGTCAAAGCCGGAGACCCGAATTTAGCCTGTCATGAATATGAAGTTCCAGTAACTAAGAACTATGATTCAGGAGATCTCGTATTTACTCTTCCAGGTGCTCCTGAAGCCCGTCCTAGTGAGGTAGATGAAAATACTTGGCGGCAAGATAATTGGGAAGTTTCAGTCGACTTTAGGGATGCGCCAGGAACAAATGATCCTCTGAGCCAACCACGGTCGTGGACTATCCAACCAGGACAAGATTATGTTCAACACACTGTGTATGTTGAAGTCTGCGCCCCTGATAATGCGAAAGCGGGAATTGGTCCGACAATTATTTTGAAGGCTTATTTGGATGGTTACCCTAAGATCTCTGATTTCATCAAACTCGATACTACTGTTATTCATGAATTTAGTTTGGATGCTGAAACAAATCTCAGCAGCGACAGAATCATCTCAATTGAAAATGGTAATGGAGCAACAGTTTCGGCTTATTCGGTTTATCCAGGTGAGAAAATAACCCTTCCAACAACCGTGACTAATAACGGAAATGGACCAGATAGATTTGATTACAGGTTAGCTACTGTTATCGACCCTTCCGGAGTCCCGGTTAGAAATGGTCATTGGGATATTGTGATACCTAGAGACTCGCTACAAGAACTATCAAGAGATACACAGCAGACTTTCGATGTTCTGATGAATGTGCCAGAAACCGATATCGGCGCTGGTCTGTATACCATAGTATTCCAAACATACTCTGAGGAGCCTTATCCAGATGAACAAGGCAGAAATACAAAACTAAGAGATGTTCAAACTATGTTGGTATACGTTAACGAATTTTACGACATGGAAATCAGCATGGACCCAAGAGTCGATAATCCTATCAAGACATCTGCTCCTGGTAAATTTGTTAGTTTCACTGTAAACATCACCAATAATGGTAATGTAGAGGATTGGCCTTCTTTAGCGAACCACACTGCGGAGTCATCGGGTAATGACCTAATCATGCAACCTCTCCCTGGTATGTCCCAACTACAAGGTTGGAGTGTTGAATGGAGAAATGTCGTTCAAATCGGTAATGATTTGACCACAGATGAAGCGTGTGTAGTTGTCGATGCCCCAATGCCTGAGGAATCCTCTGATGAATACACTACTTGGTTAACTCAGTTAGAGGAGGCACAAGATGGAGGTAAATGTGCATACATCGCTCCTAACGACACTTACATGATGCCTAAGATGTCACCATATCAAACCTATGAAATGGTGGCTATTGTTAAGATTTCAACCGAGGCGAAATTAGATACCAGGTATATTGGTTTGAAGGTTGTATCAAAGGCAGGCGATATGACTGAAGGAGGAGACTTCGATTCCTCTCCTTCATGGCAAGGTGAAATGCTTGATAGTAATGAATTAGTCTTGCAGTTGAGATTGAAGGCACCAGATTTGGTAATCAAGGATATTATTAATCCTGCATCATTTAGTGCAGACATTGATTCTACTATTCCTATAGGCATTATTCTACAAAATATCGGAAATACTCATGCGACCGATATTGAAATCGTACTCTGTCAGTATGATGATGCGAATGACCCAGATATTGAGAAAGAAATTGAGCGAAACGGTTGCGATGAAGATAGTATTGTAATGCGCCAAATAGTTGGCGCACTGCTCGCACCTGATGCATCAGAAGACGCCCAAGAAGTTGAGATTTATCTTCTCTATCCAGTTGTTGCCGGAAGCAAAGGCGTTTATGTTGTCGTTGATCCAATGAATCAAATTGTCGAAGCAGATGAAGGAAATAATATCAAGGCTGTTACTGAACCACTCGAATCTCCAAGTCCATTCTTCGATGTTGCTGGACAAGTTATCGGTAAGACTGCATTACCATTCGTCGTGATTTTACTTACCCTATCGCTATTGGGTGTAGTCTACTTCGTAGGTAAAGGAAGAAGAGAGGAAGTTAATAGAAGACTTAGCGAGCAGTCTTCGCTAATCTCAGTACTTGAATCTAATGATTGAGCTATTCCTTAGGCTTGTAATTGCCTAACCACCAGTGCAAACTTGAATTTTGAGTTCCAGCAATTATGTGTCCTGCTCTCTCAGAGATTTGTCTTTCTAATCTTGTGCTAACCTCATCCATCAACTCATTCATTTGTTTTTGACCCAATTGTAATTCTTTGCTTAATGCGGAAAAATCCACTCTCTTGGTTGGTGCTTCTATTATTGAATGTACCATCGCTCTTTGCTCATACATTTCAAAGTCGGAATCGACAGCGACAGATATTCGATTTCTGATGTGCTGATGTAATGAAATTATAGCGTCTCTTTGAGCATCTAAGTCTTCAAGGATATTACTGAGCTCTGCAAGGTGAGAAACCCCCTCACCAACTGAAATCTTTTTTCTTCCACTCACCCTCTCGGCAAGTTCAATGCTATGCTCCGGTAATGATTTGGATAATCTCATCGGGCCTCCTCCGGGCAACTTTCTCTGTTCACAGGTGAACAAATCTGGACCTAGGTCAATTCTTAACGAGATTGCTTGTTGAACAGTGTAGATAGTTCTAGGAGGCCCTCCTTTGTCACTAGGAACTTTCACTTTGGCGACAAATTCACCCTTTTCTAATTCTTTCAAATGCTTCATTATCGCTTGCTGACTTACACCGATTAGTTCTGCTAATTGCATTGGGTAGTGTGGTTCTCGAACAAGCCGCTCTAGAATTTGCCTTCGAACTTTATTTTGAAGTATTGATAATGCTAAATCAATATCCACCATACTGCTCAACCTGAGGTTAACTAGATAGCACCCCTTTTTCAATCCATCGAATAACTAGAATAGGATTTTTCTAAAGATCGAATAGAACAGAAGTGCTGCACCGACAAGCATTAGTGGTATCGCAACGCCACCCTTTAGCGATGCTTCATACTCCCAATCTACCGAAAATTGTTGAAGAGATTGAGAATCTTCTCCCCCAGCCACAAAACGGTATTCTCCAGGTGCAGGAGACCAACTAATCTGACCATTCGAATCTTGACCTCCTTCAATAAGGGTGATTGAATCTTTGGGGCACTCATAGTAGTCATTTTTCAGTTCACAGTTTGAAATTTGTTCAGCATCAGCAATTCCTATCCAGACGCCTTGTTTATTCCATGAAATATCAACAATAACATCGGCTGCGATCGCCTCTGAAGGGATTTCTAGAATTTCAACTGACATTCCCCAGTAGCATATTACTTCCTCATCTCCAGGCCATGGCATACCTTCATCAACCTCACAAGGTGGAAGCATGGTATCAACACTGTCAGAATCTGCTAACTGGTTATTCATGCCAATTACCGATAAAAGAACTAAGATAAATCCAATTATTCCAGCAGCAATTCGAAAATATTTTTCCATTTGAATCACTCAAAGTTCATCCCATTCTTTCCAAGCACCGCTATTGGTTTGCTTTTCTTTGGATAACTGACTCTCCTTTTTGCCTTTAGTTGGTTGTTTAGAGGTGCTTGTAGTAATCTTTCCCTCATCTCCAGCATCCCAGAAGGCGATGACATTAGAATTGTCTTTCTTCTCTCTGTCAACCTGCTCTTCCATCTTCTGATTAAAATCAGCAAATGGGTCACTGACTCTGTTTTGCGCTTCTTCAACATCGCCGCGCATTAGAGCAAATACTTGTTCAGTCGTTAGTAAGGTGCCGTTTTCTACCCCTTCTTTGCCGTCGATGAATTCTTCAGAATCAGAGATTCCTGTATCGGCAAATGGATTGTCGATAACCTCCTTAGGTTTGTTTTCCAATCTTTCAATAGTTTGTGGTGTCAAATCGGTCAATGGAATAATTTGACCATTTGCATTAATCATCATAACGTTAGATTTTCCTCTGTTGGAGAAGTAAAGAATTATCGCAACAGGTAGCAATATTAATCCAAAGCAGCATAATCCTCCTGCCACGATTAAACCAGTTTCACCAAAAACGGTCCACTGTGCTTTAGTTACGTCTACAAGCCAAATAGTTGAATTGTCACAATCGATATCAGTAGAACATTGCATTGAGAGGACATATTCTCCTTTTTCGGTGACATCCCACTCCTCCACGAAGAAATATTCTTGCCCCGATGAATCCATTGGTTGCCAGTCTGTCGCACAAGAAGTAGTTTCAACGGTATCACTGCTTGGCGATGAACCAACCATCATTTTCAATGTCATATCTCCATATTCTTTGTCATCCATTCCAACAGCAATGTGACAACCAACATCTAGTTCTCCAACTTCAGAATTATCGCCAGTGAGTTTTATCTCACTCATATTCTTTGGATTAAAGGCATTATCTATCGCGTCAGTTTGGCTAAAAAGCATTATTGCGCTAATAAAAACACAAATCAAACCGAAAATTCCCACGCGCATCGCCCATGGATTTGACTGACTCGACGCACTCGCCATGATAATTCGTTATCATCTTCCCAAATCAATCCTTGCACTAACCTTAAGCTAGTCCTAATTCGGCTAATTTCTCAGGAAGGTATGTTTCCGTGACGAAATCTAAACCATATTTGGCTAGAGATTGTTGCTCAGCCTTCTTCCCCAATTCGAGCATCATATTTATCTGATCTTGCCACCAACTATCAGCGAATCGTGGGTCGGAGAGTTCAGCATTTAGCGCTTCAATGTCCTTCTTCGAAAGGTCGTCACTGGGTAAATCGTAGGCTACAATATCGTCAGCAGTAATTCCTAGATAAGTGGCGCTTGGTGTAGCCAGATATTCAGAAATGTGGGCGGTTTTAATCGCCCCGTAAGCAATGGAAGCAAAAATTCGGAACGACCATGGATCACCGTCCAGGAATACAACGACAGGCAAATCCCATTCCTCACTCATGCGTTTGATTATTCTGCGCGTAGACCGTGCAGGTTGTCCTTTGAGGTGCAGTAGGCCACAACGGAAGTCCTCGTCAAATCCATTTTCTATCAGTCTATCAAACATACCACCAGTTTCGATTGCCATAATAAAATCAATATCGTTTTCTAACAGTTCGATTTTTTCTGCTTCAACATTGTAAGGCACTCCGTAGCCAGAGTCTCCCACATCATCTCTTGCATTAATTCTCATCCATTCGCCTCTTCGGTTTCTTTCTCGCAGAGTTAAGTTCCCAATCATCCTAGCGCCATCTTCTTCAGGTCTAAGTTTGAAATCTTCTCTCAGACATTTTGTTACTATTTCTAAATCCTCGGCTAGATTATTAGACTCATTCTGACTACCAAATTTACCTAGACCCCAACTTTCCGAGATATAGTACATTTCTCTGAGTGTTGAGGATTTTCCAGCATCAATCATCTCTTCGATGAATTCAATAACGTATAGTGCACGAAGAAGTTGTTTCGCTGAACCGAGGCTTGTTGCGTCTCTTATCGACTTCTTTTTTCCGTATTTGTAGACGCCTAATTTCTGATCAAAACCAATATTATTTTTTGTTCTAACTGGTAGAGTCATAGTTGGAGGTTCGCCTTTGATAATTTTATCATACATCTCGGTAACAACATGATGCATGGCATCTTTGGTTTGGCCAGCAGTGAAACGTTGAACCATTATTGTCCACCTCCAAATAGTGTACTTTGGCCATTCGGTGGCTTAACTTTTGGCTCCCCCAGCGAGGCGATTATTTCATCTAAATCTATTTCCGGAGTATCGATTACTTCAGAATTGTCTGATTCTATCTCGGCGGTTTCGGCAGGTTCATCATTCTGTGATGACATTTCTTTCAGCACTTGCTCTTGTTTTCTAATCTCCTCCAAATATTTCTCATCCATCTTCATTGCCCCAATTACTTCTTGTGAACCTCGATAAAAGATATCAGTATCAACCCAATCTCCTTTTTCAAGACCATCTAAACTATATTTTATGACAAATTTTTGTCCGGGTTGAAGGGTTTCTAGTTTCCAAGCCCAGACCCCCATTGCTTCTTTTCTACCACCAGTTTCGTTGTTGATAATTTTAGCACCAGCCTTTTCAGGCCATGTTGCAAGGATTGTGTATGCTCTAGAACGCGAGGTGTAATTGTACAGAGTAATTTCTACATCAGTCTGTTTTGTTTCCTTATTCCATGTGGTACTTGTTTCACCAATTACGGCTGACATAATTTGAGTAATAGAACCAGCCAAGTCAGGGATTGGCTTGTCGAGAATTTCTGCAGATTTTGCAGCGATTGCAGGCAGTATGTCATTAATTAATTCGAATTTTTCTTGAGTTTTGGCCATTTTTTTCTTCTTCTCAAGATGCTTCCTTAGCCCACGACCCATTTCCAACATAGCTTTTCTAGCCTCTTCTATTACCTCTTCATTTTCTGCTAGTGCTTCTTTTGCTTCAGAAGTGAATTGGACATTCGTACTTGCTAAATGAACTAAAATTGCTGCCGGCCCCTTGGGTACTCCTTTGGCACCGGGCTGTTCCAAGCCATATTGCCGCCAGTCAACGCTTTCGATGGCTTTTGTTAGCAGGCAACCTCCCTGTTGATACATCAATGGTACTCGATTAGCAAATCTAAGTACTTCCACTGGCTTATCCGAAGCCATCGAACCGCCAAAAATAAGTCCGACTTCAATTTGGTACGGGTTCCCTTGGGAAACATTAGGGACTCTTGTCATAGTAGTAACAAACCTTGAATCAATAGTCTTTGAAAGACCCTTTTTGATTAGCATCTCCTCGATCGGAGAAAGACAGTTAGTAGGTGGATTCAACATCTTTACGGGTTTACCATTGAACATTCTTTCACCTTGAAATGCTTCCAATAAAGCCCGAATATCGTCGGGTTTCATCTGTTTAGGTTTGGTACTTACTTCGAGTTCTGCAGCGGCGCACAACTCCTTTGCGGCACGGTTTGAAACCCCAGAAAAATTCATTCTTAAGAACACCGAAAGCCTCGAGTCTTTGGATTCGGATAACATTCTTTGCAATTGTCCGAGTTCTATACCATGAGGGTGTGGCTTAATCGAGTCCACTTTACGTGGAAGTCTTTCAGTTACTCTTGGCCAGTGATGAATTTCTCCTTCAGGGTCGGTAAAGATGATTTCAGCATGCGGATTTACGATGCTAGTCATCCTTAGGTATTGCCATACGCTCTGCCTTCCTTTTTGGTATTTGGCTTTTAATTGAGTAGTGACCTCTAACCCATGTTGCTTCATTGAACCATCTTCCAAAAACCATCCTTCTCTACCTTGGTTACTTTTCACGGCCTTATTCTTTCTAGTATCCAAACCGATATCTACAACGGCAGCGGTTGACTCAGTAGCAATCTTCGATCTGACATGAGTCGGTTTGCCGGTTGTGAGTTGGCTATACATCACCACGCCAGTTATTCCGATACCTTGTTGCCCTCTGGATTGTCTAATCGCATGAAATCTAGACCCGAAGAGAAGTTGTCCGAACACTTTCTCAATGCTTTTTTGTGGAATTCCCGGACCATTGTCTTCTACCTTTAGTTGAACGATGTCTTTTTTGTTGTCCAATTTTTTAATTTCGACTTTGATTTCAGGTAAAATACGTGCTTCTTCACAAGCGTCAAGCGCATTGTCTACGGCTTCTTTGACTGCAGTGATTAGAGAACGTGATAATGAATCAAAGCCAAGAAAATGCTTATTCTTTTCAAAGAATTCTGATATTGCAACTTGTTTTTGGTTTGACGCGAGTTTTTGTGCGATTCCAGCCATACTAAGACCTCCACATTGGTCCTCCTCCGTCCCAATGACGTCGGGCCACTAGTGATATTGTCTATCGACGGTCGACGGTTTTTAATCCTAATACTGCTTTATTACTCCAAGACCCGTTTTTGGACTATCAATTATCTTCAAGGGATTGAATTTTTCTCGATATTGAAGTACTCCTAACTATCAACCAAATCGTTAAAATTATTGATACAATAATGCTGATTGTGTAACTTATGCCCTTGTCGTAGGTTTCAATTGAGCCCGCAATTATTCTGGTTTGTGAGCCCCACCATGCATACATTATCGCTGGAATAATCATTCCAAAATTACCTAAAATATAATCTCTAAATTTTAATTCCGTAGCACCAAAAGCATAATTCAAAATACCGTATGGAATAACTAAACTCACTCTCGACAACGCGACTGTTTTCCATCCGTCAACAATTATTGCTTTTTCCAAACCTCTCAATTTTGGATTCTTGTCTAACAGTTTTCTAGCATACGGATTTAACCATTTTTTGCCGAGTAGGAAAGGAATAATTGCTGCGATCATGGCTCCTATCCATGCAATCAGTAATCCAATTGTAAAACCGAACAATATTCCAGACAAGTATTTATGAAAACTTGCTGGAATCACTAAAATGCCAAAAACAATGTACAATGCGAGAAATACGACTATCCCTTTATTGCCCGAGTCACCAAACCATGAAATCTGTTCAATAGTTTGAACGAGAATTAATTGGGTCAGAGTAATCGATAGAATTATTCCGGTTATTACGAAAAAAGCGCCTGAAGAAATAATTCTTAGTTTCATGGTCATCAATGAAATAAATCATCTCTCCAAGAAACTATCTTTCCTAAAAAGGCTGATGAAGCCACAGTTAGCGGACTTGCGAGATATAATTTACCTGGGCCAGAACGACCTTGAAAATTACGATTGATGGCAGAAACAGTTACTTGCTCTGAAGTAATTGATACGCCTGGTCCAGCCCCAATACAGGCACCGCAACCTGGGTCGATTAGTTTCACGCCTACCTTCAGGAATAAATCATGCCAGCCTTTTCTTACAGCTAAATCCTTTACCGCTCCACTGCCATATTGAATGAAAAACTCAACACCAGGTTTTACTTTCAATCCAACAGAGTCAGCAGCAGCACACACCATCGCATAATAGGCCACATCGTCTTCTTTACCAGCAGTACAAGAGCCGCCATAAGCTATATCGATGCTAACATCACCAATATCGGAAATATTCGCTCCATTGGTTGGGTCAGATGGCACTCCCTTGTCCGGATTTCCCGGGTGAGCGACCATTGGAACAATTTCAGACAGATTGATCGTATGAACTCCGCCATGATACACTGCACCATCATCGGGAATGACAGATTGTTCTATCATCTTATCCCTGTCCATAAATTGGGCGTTTTCCATCCATTGGTAAAGTAACTCATCGGGTTCACAAATACCAGTTCTGCCACTACATTCGGTGGCCATGTTGCATAGAGTCGCTCGTTCGTCAATAGATAGTGATTCTAATCCAGAGCCGCCAAATTCCATTGAGCGATTCAGGGTTAATTCCTTTCTAGCATGGTCTGCTAAAATAAATAGTATTACATCTTTAGCAGTGCATCCCTTGTTTAGTGTACCGATTAGGTTGAATCTGATCGATTCAGGAACCTTAACAAATGTAAATCCTGAGTAAATTAGACTTGCATATTCTGTCGCTCCAACACCGTAGGTTAGAGCATTTGATGCCCCACCCATACAGGTATGTGAATCAGTAGCCTGAATAAAGTCACCAATTTCAATGAATTCTTCCCTCGCTACTTGATGGCAAATACCGGGCGAAACTCCGTCTTTGGCTGAGTAATCTCTAACACCTGCATGTTTTTGGAATTTGACTTGCAGATCCCTTAAGACTTGTACCTTATCCATGTGGGGCACGAATTTTGGATTGTGATTAGCGTACAATAAGTGATCTTCAAAAACAGCAAATTTGCTAGGATTTGGTAGGGAATAATCCTGTCCGTACTCGTCGCTCAGGAAAGTATGAACCTGAGCAGTGGTAAATTCATGACTATACCCACCTTGAACTTGAGATATAACGGGGTCGTGTGGTTTAACGCACTGACCTTCTTTTTGACCGACTAAGTTACGAGCAATGATTTTCTCGGCCATAGTCATTGGTCCGTTAGGCGTATCTAACGGGTTGAGTGTAATTTCGTTATTTTTTAGTTTCTCTGCGAATGGAAATAAACCTCCATTTTCAATTATTAGTTTGGTCACATCATCGTACCTATCGGTGAATTCTTCTAGATTGATTTCTTCGCCGTCCTGCAGTCTTTCGAGCATTGAGTAACTACCCATTAATTGACCCAGGTTGATGTTATTTCTTTCATGGATTGGGGCGAATGATGATGCTATGACGATATTAATTCCAGCCCATCTTTCACATTGTGCAGCGGTCTCACGGCTCGACCCAGTCCCCTTCCTTTGGCCTGAGACTATGACTTCAAAATTCCCATCAATTAGAGCGTTCTCATTGAAGACTCGCAATCCGTTATATTTCAATCCAGCATAAGCATTTTTTGCTATTTCGGTAGGCTCATGGTCAAAGCAAACCCACGCTGGAGTCATAACATCGGTGTTGATGTCATCAAGTAAATCACTGGGCTTCAAATCTTTCATTTTCAAATTTAATCCATCGTAAAGTTGTTTTTTAATCAAGTCCAAATCCTTGGTTAAAAACAATATCCGTTTGTCTTTGGAGAGCGCGATTTTTTGAGGGGGCCAATTTTCGCGCATAGCACACAGTATCGGCACTATGCTTCCATGTATAACGGTTATTCCTAAGGTTATAAATAGAAAAAATAAAGTCTAAAGAAGATGCATATCTAGGTTATCTAATCTTGTGCAAAACATTGATATAACCTAGGCTAAGGGATTAAGAGTGTTGCCCTTGTTGGGCAATTGGGGAGGCATAAAAATGGATGAACAACAACAGGTAGAAGATATAGTAAAATGTAGCGATTGTGGAAGTAGAAACTTGACACGTGACGAGACTCGTGGTGAAGTCGTATGTGATGACTGCGGGTTGGTATTAGAAGACAATGTCATAGATCAAGGTGCAGAATGGAGAGTATTCTCTCCAGAGCAAGGCGACCAAAGAGCTAGAACTGGTGCACCAATGACAGTCATGCTTCACGACAAAGGTCTGTCGACAGATATTGACTGGCAAAACAAAGACTATTCAGGTAAAACCATCAACTCTAGGTATAGATCACAATTCTATCGAATGCGAAAGTGGCAAAAGAGAAGTCGTGTTTCTAACGCAACAGAGAGAAATCTGGCTATGGCATTAGCAGAATTAGATAGGATGGCCAGCCGTCTAGAATTACCAAAATCGGTTCGTGAGGCAGCAGCAGTCAACTACAAGAAAGCAGTAGACAAGCGTCTTATTAGAGGCCGTTCCATTGAAGGAGTTGCAGCAGCATCCCTATATGCTGCCTGCCGGCAATGCGGAGTACCAAGAACTCTTGATGAAATAGGACAAGCATCTCGTACAGGAAGAAAAGAGATTGGCAGAACTTACCGTTTTATGGTAAGAGAATTGAAGATGAAGATTATGCCCACAGGACCAGAAGACTATATCTCCAGATTCTGTTCAGGATTAGGATTAGATGCTGAAGTGGAAGCGAAAGCGTATGAATTGATTAAAGCAGCCCAAGAAAAAGAGCTCACCAGCGGAAGAGGACCAACTGGTATTGCTGCATCAATTATCTATATCGCATCTGTTCTCTGTGGCAAGCGCAGGACTCAAAGAGAAGTCGCCGAGGTTGCTGGAGTAACCGAAGTAACAATTCGAAATAGATACAAGGAGTTAATCCAAAACCTGAATATCGAACTTGACATTTAAGTCGTTTACTTTGTAAATAGGCGTAAGGTGTTTAACTCATGGGAAAGAGTCGCGACAGACTTTCGCAGACTACATTTGAGAAAGTCGCCACTCAGTTGGTTGAGGCCTTGGAAAGAGGGACTCAATCTTGGCCGTTACCTTCACCTCCACTAATCGACTCCGATTTTCCACCGGTTCATCCAATCTCGCCTCAAGAAGTAATCGAGAAAGGGCTCGGGTTGTTGCACGCAGACAAGGGAATGTTCGGTGCTAAGCTGAATTCAGTTGTCGATTTGATAGTTCCCCATAGGATGAATTTAACCGATGACCCTTTCGAAGTGCATCAAAAATGGTTAGCAAAAAGAGTTCACAAAGTTTCGGAAAGATTGGTCTTTCTCATCGCTACTGAGTGGCTCGCTCAATCCCTTGATCCAGTCGCGCCTAATACAGATAGATGGTGGGTTAGTATATGTCTTATAGACGGCATGTCAACAGTTCCTAGAGGCCAGTCAGTTCATCAAGGCTACCACTTATTAGAATCTATTGCGTTAGCTGAAAGACCTGGAACTTGGCATACTCGACCAGAATCTAGCCCGCAAAATATCGATTGGGACCCTCACGCCATAGTGCCTAGAATGACGAGCGTTGTGGCTCATGCTGAAGGGACAAAAGCGGCTTTGTGGCTACTTGATAGATTAGAGAATAGTGGCGAAAATCGACGTAAATTGCTCATTGAGTGGGTTAGATTACTTCTTGAGCGGCCCGCATTAATCGAGTCATTGAAGTTGTCAGAGATACTCATGAGAAGGGCTTCAGATAAATCTCCGGAAGTAGCGGTTAAGATTACGCTTTGTTTGGCGAAATTAATTGATTATGACCGCGATATCGGGCTAAAGTTGACCCAGAGACTCATTGCTCGAGATGAATTGGAAATCAGGCGAGCTATGGCTGATGTTTTAACGAGATTATTTCGCAGACTTTCTGTAGATGCTTTACCGTTCTTTGAAAAAATGATGCAAGACAATGATGAAGTTGTTCTTGCTGCCGTTAGTTCTACAGTGGGTGATTTGAAATATTTTGATGCCGAATTATGGAGTGCAAAGATGCTTGAACTGAGCCAACATCCACTACCTTTGGTTAGAAGAAATCTAGTTTCTGGTTTGCGAGATTACATCGAAAAGTTCCCAGAGGATGAAAAAAGCATTCTACCGATATTATGGAGCGATGGCGACGAGGTTGTGAGAACTAGGATGCGGGAGTTATTGATACGTATGGAAGAGGTTTCTTCAACCCATTTTGCTGGTCGTATTACTGACTTGAAAAATCATAATTGTTCTTTACAACAATTATGGGATAACCTCAAACTTAGACGTCCGGATAGGGCTGAAATTTGGATGAAATGGCTTTCAGAAGGAGGAGAAATTCCTGAAAGCGTTGAATCAAAAATTCATCAAAGCACCATGCAGGCTCCAGAGGAATTGCCTAGCATTGGTGATGCACTTCAGACGCTTGACCAAGGGTTAGAATTTCTCGACTAATCACTCTTGTTCATGGATTAAATTTTCACTTAACGGTCCGCTTATTACCATCCAGACATAAATTGAGTTTAAAATCGATAAACTGCCTATTAACAAGATGATCATGCCGGTGGTCTCGGGAAAATAATCGGCTAGATTAATTTGATTAATCATTATGACAAATAGATAGCAACCAATTCCGAAAGTGGTTACATAAATCCAACTTTTCTCGGGATTTTTTAATAGTTCAATCGTGGGAATT
>CEWG01227194.1_pt1 | contig 24973 bp, 19 predicted proteins | sample 361411 | NCBI WGS metagenome assembly CEWG01 (sample SAMEA2622173, study PRJEB7988) | marine metagenome | biome: marine biome (ENVO:00000447); feature: surface water layer (ENVO:00002042); material: "saline water (ENVO:00002010), including plankton (ENVO:xxxxxxxx)" | depth 5 m | reverse complement strand
TGGGGGTATTAGGTGACAGTAACGAGCCACTATTGGCTTTAGCATTAAATGATATTATAGGTAACTCAGCTAGATTACCAATAATTACTCCAAAGTATCCCATTGAAAATATCATTGAAGATCCCAAATCCCAAAAATCCTCTTTTCTCTTTATGCTAAATGAGGAACTTCCCTAATCAATCTCCACAGTTAAACCCATCAAAATATTTCTACCCCTACTTTGATATTGTGGTATTATAACATATTGGGTATCAAAAATATTGAAAATACCAAAAAATAAATTCGATTTAAATTTCTCAACTTTATGATTAACTTGAAGTGTATAAAGTGAATAAGACTCCAATTGAGTAAAGTCATTAGCAATACGATGACCCGTAAATTGTCCAATCAAATTTAAGTTAGTTTGAGAGAGTACAGGAATATCGATAACTCCTGTAAATGCGTGTTTTGGAATGCTTCTTAAATCACCATTTGTGGTTTCGGAAAAAATATAGTTTAATCTGGTTTTAGCTTTTTCAAACAACCTAAGATTATAACTCAACTCCACACCACTATATGTAATTTCGATATCTGAATTATCATAACCACCAAATGGTTTTAATTCTGTAGAGGTAATATTAAAAATTAGCGTAGGATTTTGTTTTCTATTAAAGTAAACTGCATTAAATAGGTTTTCATCTGATAAAATCTCAAATCCAAATTCAAAACTCAAATTGTTTTCAGGGTGTAGAGATAAATTTCCATAATTAGTATCATAGAGTTGATATAAACTCGGTGATATAAATGCCTTACTATAACTACTAAGTAATTTTATCTGACGGTTTTGATCTATTTTAAGGGAGTATGAAGGGTTAAAGCTATAAATTATTTGTCCACGATAAGATTCGTGAATATTATATCGAAAACCTAAATTAAAGTTTAAACCAGATGGAGATATATAGACTGAATTAAGATAAATATCTGTTTGATAATTCTCAGTTTTATCAGTAGCCTCCATGTTAGCTTTTTGATATTGAAACCCTAGAATGGTGTAAAACTTATTATTAAAAATATATTTGTTAAATAAATCAATATTCAAGTTCATGCTCTGGTTTATAGTTGGAAAAGAGGATTTAAACTCCCTTATATTTTTCTGCACACCAGCATTTAAATTAATACTACCCTTATTATATTTAAATTTAGTATTTAGTGCATAACGACTAAGTTTAGTTGAAAACTCAAAATCAGCGTCTTCAATGGGATAGCTGTTATCATAGTTACTGTTTATTTCGTCTTCATTCCAATTAATTTGCCAATAAAATTGATTACCAATTTTACCATTGAAACCAGCATTAAAATTGACTTTTTTGAATGGGTCTACCTCATCTCCTTTTACAGTACTCATACCATTACTATATCTCTTTGCGTAGTTTAAGTTCATACTAATGCCGCTATTAGCTAAGCTACCCGAAATATTAATTAATTGATTGCCTGCATTAATTTTATCCAACGCTTGATTGGAAACTTGAACTGTACTCCAAGTTCTTTTTGCAATAAGTCTGATTGATTCCTTTGTTTTTTTGGTGACAATATTTATTATACCAGCTGCAGCAGAACTTCCATAAAGACTACTTGCAGCTCCTTTTACAATCTCAATTGATTCAATCATATCCATATTCAATAAGTTAATATCAAAATCATTATCAATTCTTGAAGGATCTGAAACCCTTATACCATCAACAAGAATTAGAACCTGTCGGTTTCTTCCAGCACGAATAGATAGAGTTTGATTTTGCCCTGAATGTAAGTTTTTACCAATAACGTCAATTCCAACATGAGTAGAGAGTAAAACTCCAAGTCCTAGTCCAGAAAATTGTTCAATTTCTTCAGAATTTATTTTAATAACTGTCTTTCCTGATTGAGTTCGCTTAAGAGCAAATCTTGTATCAGTTAAAACAACTTCATCTAGGTAATTTGATATAGCTAAGGTATCTAGTGAGGTGTTTTGGGCTAAAATAATGCCACAATATAGCATCGCTAGAAAATTAGTCTTTACTTTTTTCATAATTAAGGAATAATGTATATAATTTTCTGAGAGCAAAATAAATTACAGACAAAGCTCTATATTATTTTGACGGCTTGTTATATTGACTTAATTTTTTTAAAAACTACAACAATTTTGTCAATAGAATTATGATTTTGAAAATATGTTTTGTGTAATAAGGTTTATTGAAAATTAGATTTTCTTAAATAAGTATTTAATTTCTGCTATTGAATTGAGGATTGATATTATTAGGAAATATATAAACCTTTTCTTGACAATACTAGGCAGTAATCAGATTTTTTTTCTGTAAAGCGTAAAAAGGATAGATCAATAATATACTGTAAGTTAAATCTCCAAGGATTGTATTAAAAAAAAAGGGAATTGCCAGTGTATAACAGGTAAGGAATCCTTTAAAGGTAATTGGGTAACTCAAAAGCCAAACACCAAAATTACTTATTAAAAAGAAAATTAATGAAGAGAGCAGGACTGTACCAACACTAATCTTTTTTACCTTAATCCCCAATAAAGCGATAAGAAAAAATGATCCGTAAACAAAAGGTATAGAAGAATGAAGTCCCAAAAATATATCAGAAATAAATAGACTAACTATTGGGACCAAAAAACCTAACCAACGATTTGTAAAACCATGGCCTGACAATAGAGCTACAGCAGCTATAGGAGAAAAATTTGGTGGATGTGGAATAAATCTCGATAATATTGCAAAAATAATTACCAAGGCCAAAAAAAAATTTTTGTTTATCATACTAAATAAATCTTCATCTGATGATTTAAAAAAAGGATAATCTATTTAGTAAGATACATCTTTCTTCTGGCATATAAATCATAAAATTCATCCTCTTTCAGGCTATCAATAAATAGAATACTTTCCCCTGTGCTTTTCATTTCAGGTCCTAACTGTTTGTTTACATTATGAAATTTATTAAACGAAAAAACTGGTTGCTTGATAGCATAGCCATTTAATTCAGGTTTAAATTTAAAATCGGATACCTTATTGTGACCCAACATTACTTTAGTAGCATAATTAACATAAGGTTCATTATAAGCCTTCGCAATAAAAGGAACAGTTCTTGATGCTCTAGGATTAGCCTCGATTACATAAACTTTATCATTTTTAATAGCGTATTGAATATTAATAAGTCCTTTTGTGTTAAGGGCAAGTGCTATTTTATGTGTATGATCCTTAATTTGTTGTAACACGAACTCACCAAGGTTAAATACAGGAAGTGTAGCGTTTGAATCTCCAGAGTGTATTCCACAGGGCTCAATGTGTTCCATTATTCCTATTATGTAAACATTTTCTCCATCACATATAGCATCGGCTTCCGCCTCAATTGCACCATCTAAATAATGATCTAGTAATAGTTTATTATTTGGAATTTTTCGAAGTAAATCAACAACATGAGACTCTAACTCTTCTTTGTTTATTACAATTTTCATTCCTTGTCCTCCCAAAACATAAGATGGTCTAACTAAAATTGGAAAATCTAACTCATCAGCCAAATTTAATGCTTGGTCTGCTGTTTCAGCCACACCGAACTCAGGGTAAGGTATATCATTATTTTTAAGAAGGGTAGAAAAACTCCCTCTGTCTTCTGCTAAATCTAGTGATTTAAAACTTGTCCCTATTATTTTAATTCCATATCGATCTAGTTTCTCTGCTAATTTTAAAGCGGTTTGACCACCAAGTTGGACAATTACTCCTTCAGGTTTTTCGAACCTAATAATATCATAAATATGCTCCCAAAAGACAGGTTCAAAATAAAGTTTATCTGCAATATCAAAATCTGTAGATACTGTCTCGGGATTACAATTTATCATGATTGTCTCATAGTTGCATTCTGAGGAGGCAAGGACACCATGAACACAACAATAATCAAACTCAATTCCTTGACCAATTCTGTTAGGACCTGAGCCTAATACTATCACCTTTTTACGATCACTAACTTTGCTTTCATTTTCACTAAATGGCTCACCACCTTTAATCTGCATTTTTTCTTCAAAAGTTGAGTAGTAATATGGAGTAGAGGCAGAAAATTCAGCAGCGCAAGTATCCACAAGTTTATAAACCCTCTGAATACCTAACTGATCTCTTTTATTATAAACATCACTTTCTAAGCAGTCTAACATATGTGCTATTTGTCTATCAGCAAATCCTTTCTGTTTTGCTTCAAGAAGTAAAGCTTTATCTAAACTTTCAATTGTATCTTTAGAAATCTCTTTTTCAAGTTCGTAAAGTTCTTGGTACTGTTTGAGAAACCACATATCAATTTTGGTTATCTCATGTATTCTACTCAAGGGTATTCCAATTTGGATGGCATCATAAATTACAAAAACCCTATCCCAACTTGCATTAGTGAGTTTTTCAATCACCTGATCATACTCCTGGTATCCCTTTCCGTCAGCACCAAGACCATTTCGTTTAATTTCCAGTGATTGAGTGGCTTTGTGAAGAGCTTCTTGGAATGACCTACCTATTCCCATTACCTCCCCCACTGATTTCATCTGTAGGCCTAACTTACGATCTGAACCTTCAAATTTATCAAAATTCCATCGGGGTATTTTTACTATAACATAATCAAGAGTGGGTTCAAACAAAGCTGAAGTAGATTTTGTAATTTGATTCTCCAACTCATCTAGCGTGTATCCAATAGCTAGTTTTGCTGCAACCTTTGCTATAGGATATCCTGTAGCTTTTGACGCTAAAGCAGAAGAGCGTGAAACTCTTGGATTAATTTCAATAGCAATAATATCTTCTTTTTCATCAGGACTTACTGCAAACTGAACATTACACCCCCCGGCAAAATCTCCAATACTTCTCATCATTTTAATTGCCATGTCTCGCATACGCTGAAAAGCTTTATCAGAGAGAGTCATTGCAGGAGCAACGGTTATTGAATCTCCCGTATGAATTCCCATGGGATCCATATTTTCAATAGTACATATAATTACTACATTATCATTTTTATCACGAAGTAATTCCAATTCGTATTCCTTCCATCCAAGAAGAGCTTTATCTATAAGCACCTCATGAATTGGTGAAGCTTCCAATCCTCTTGTTAATAAATCTTCAAATTCATCAGCATTATGTACAAAAGAGGCACCTGTTCCACCTAAAGTGAAAGATGGTCTAATCACTAATGGAAAACCAAATTTTTGTGCGATCTCTTTACCTCTTAGAAAAGAAGTTGCTGTTTCTGCAGGTGCAACTGGAATATTTATAGTCTTTAATAGTTTTTTAAATCGATCACGATCCTCAGTAATATTAATTGCTTCAATATCAACTCCTATAATTTTTACATTGAAGTCATCCCAAATACCTTTGTCGCCTGCCTCAATACATAGGTTTAGTGCTGTTTGGCCGCCCATTGTAGGAAGAACCGCATCTATATTATGTTTTTTTAAAACCTCAATAATTGATTTAGTTGTCAGAGGAAGAAGGTAAATATGATCTGCCATTGAAGGATCAGTCATAATAGTTGCAGGATTAGAATTGATTAAAATAGTTTCAATCCCATCCTCCCTAATAGACCTTAAAGCTTGCGTACCGGAATAATCAAATTCACAGGCTTGACCAATTATTATAGGGCCTGAACCAATAATTAAAATACTTTTAATCTCCGATTTTTTTGGCATACATTATAGTTTTAAAATTTGTTTAATATAAAAAAAAAGGTGTCACTCTTAAAAGAATAACACCTTGAAATATTAGATTTTGTAATCATTTTTTATGTCGAGGTTCTGATGATACAGAAATTTTTTTTCTACCCTTTGTTCTCCTCCTTGACAATACTTTTTTACCACTAGCACTAGCCATTCTCTCACGGAAACCGTGTTTGTTTTTTCTTTTTCTTTTAGAAGGCTGGAAGGTTCTTTTCATAATTTAAATAGTTATCTCAAAATCGCGTAAATATACATATCTTTTATATATTAGGTGGGGTTTTAAACCGATTCTTATTAACTTTAAAAACAAATAAAAATATGTTTCCAAAAATCTTAAAATTAATTATTGCAGTAGCTTTAATTTGCTTTTCTGTATACGAATTTTATGAAAACTACATAGGCAATGGAATCTTCTTATCACTTTTATCAGCTTTTTTTATCCTGATTTATTTTAAAAATGAAATAATTTTTCTTGCTTTTTTAAGGTTGAGAAAACAAGACTTTAGAGGGACTGAGAAATGGTTGAATAAAATTAAAAATCCAGAGAGTGCCTTAGTTCAAAAACAACAAGGATATTTTTATTACTTACATGGAATTATCCAATCCCAAAACAATCTAACCATTGCCGAAAAATATTTCAAGAAAGCTATTCAATTTGGCCTTTCTATGAATCATGACCTAGCAATGGCGAAAATGAGTTTAGCAGGTATTTTGATGCAAAAGAGAAGAAAAAGAGAGGCTAACAGTTTACTAACAGAGGCGAAGAAATTGGACAAACACAATATGTTAACAGAGCAAATGAGAATGATGCAACAACAAATGAAAAAAATTTAATAGTATCCTTTTTCAGGAATTGCAATCTCATAGTATTTCCTAGATTTATTGTTCAAATGATTTTGAATCAACCATGGATTATGGATTTTTAATATTTTGTAGTTTATACCCATTTTCTTCGCAAAACTTGCAATATTGTTTATTGGTGTATCCAATCCATGAATTCTAACAGGGATATTTTTATAAAGATCAGTCTTTTTGTATATATACCCATATTTAGCTGGGTTTTCAATAATTTCTTTTACTGCAAATATCCTAAACACATATCGCGATGTCTCCTCACCTAAAAATAAATCAAAATAATTTTTTACTTTTTGATTCGCCAATTTTCCCTGAATTCCGTTAATGCCACGATTATAAGCAGCTGCAGCTAATGTCCATGATCCGAACTCTTCCTTTGCTTTTTTGAGATATTTAGCGGCGACCCTAGTTGAAAATTCTATATGGTATCGCTCATCTACATTATTATTGATTTCCAATCCATACTCTTTCCCTGTACTGCGCATTATCTGCCAAAAACCCTTAGCACCTGCTGGAGATATTACATTTTCAAGACCACTTTCTATAACAGCTAAATATTTAAAATCACAGGGAACACCCTCTTCTTTTAAAACTCTTTCGATTAATGGGAAAAACCTATTGCTTCGCTTAAGTATAAGCATCATATTAGATTGCCAATAAGTATTTACTAGAAGCTCCCGATCAAATCGTTCTCTCAAATCTGGAGATAAAATTGGAAACGACTCTCCTGCAAAATCTATAGTGTCTGGCAAGTGAAGCGCATAAACCTTACTTGATGACTTACCCTCATATATTTTAAATGCTGAAAAGAAATCGGATTTAAATACAAAACCCGAGCTTATTGCAATCATCAAAAAGGATACCCACAAAATTATTTTAAAATCCAAGACTTATAAACTTATCTGATATAAAAGCTAAACTATAAAATTATTTAATTTCCTTAAATTAAGTGGGGTAGGTTTTTATTAAACCATTCATATTTAGTTAAAATAATAGCATGGTCACCAGGGATTTCGATATAGGGAGAAATAATATTCTTTACTGGAAAAACGGTGTCATTTTTCCCATGAATATGAATAATATTTTGGCGAGGCTCAATTCTTTTCCAATTTACAATTTTATCTATAGCCCAACTTAGATAGTCTGGATCCCTCTCTGATAAATACCTTTCGTATAACTCAATTCTTTTTTTTAATTTATTTCCTAATGCAAAGATTGCCAAACTTTCAATGTTTTGAATTAATTGGGTTGGAAGTAGTTTATGTGCATTAGTAATTTTAGCTAATTTCATAGGATTAGGAAGTTCCTTATTACTTTTAATACTTGATATAATAATTACTTTTTCACATTCTAAATAATTTGCCATTTCTTGAACTAAAATACCCCCCATTGAAACACCAATTAAAATTGGTTTTGAATTTATTATTCTTTTACTCATTCTTTTTGCATAATTTTCAAGTGACTCATCTTTTTCAGGAGAAATCCAGGAAAGGTATATAACTTGAATTTTTTTAGGAAACTTCAAAAACTCAAAAATTCTTGGATTAGCAGCCATCCCTGGCATAAGATAAACTGATTTTAACATAAAAAAAACTTATTAAGTATTGTCAATTATTCAAAAAAATTATAATTTTGTTATCCCCTTTTCAATTTTACATATCGTTTTATTATAATATATATAATATAACCAAACTATTGAATTAGAATGCATCAAGTTGAATTACAAAACAACGAATTTCTCAGACAATTTGAAACTCTTATTAATGGATCTCTTGCTAGAATAGAGTATGCAGTGCAAGAAAGAAAAATTTTCTTAACAAAACTAGTAATACCAGGAAACGTTAATGACGTTGAATTTGAGGAAAACTTTATAAAAAGTGTTTTAGAGTTTATCTCAGAAAAAAACCTTAGAGTTGTACCAACCTCTCCTAAAATTGCCGGTTTTGTAAGAAAAAACAAATGTTATAAATCTTTGCTACCAGTTGGCATCAAACTTTAGAGATTAAATTTGCACCTGGCATTTAAAAAATCCTTCATGGTCAATTCTATCTAGTCTAACTTCATGGATACTGTTAACTAATTTTGGATTCCATGGAGTTCTTACCTTAATATAGTTTTCACTTAGTCCATTTATGTAGCCCTTTTTGTTTTCATTTTCAAATAGTACCATAGCTTTTTTACCCAATTGTTTTTCATAAAAGGACCTACGCTTTTTATATGATAAATCCCTTAACATTTTACTTCTTTTAGACCTCAATTTTCTAGGAATAACAAAATCCATATTAATAGCCTCAGTATTGGGCCTTTCTGAATATGAAAAAACATGAAGGTATGATAGATCCAAATCAGATATTAATCCGTAGGTTTCCAAAAATGATTTATCTGATTCGCCTGGAAAACCTACAATTACATCCGCACCAATGCAAGCATTAGGCATAAGATTTTTAATTTGATTGACACGATCAATATATAATTCTCTTAAATATCTTCTTTTCATTTTTTTTAATACTTCATTACTTCCACTTTGTAATGGAATATGAAAATGGGGGACAAAAGCTCGACTTTTGGCGACAAAATCTATGATTTTATTAGACAATAAATTAGGTTCAATTGAGGAAATTCTTATTCTCTTAAGAGCTTCAATATCGTCTAAAGACTTTATTAGATCTAAAAAAGTATGTTGGTGTGTTTTATTCCCATATTCTCCTTTTCCATAGTCTCCTATGTTTACTCCTGTAAGAACAATTTCTTTAATTCCCTTTGAGGTAATTTTGATAGCTTTTTCAATTATATTTTTCAAGCTATCACTCCTTGAAATTCCACGAGCTCTAGGAATAGTACAATAAGTACATTTATAGTCGCACCCATCTTGTACTTTTAAAAAAGCACGAGTCCTATCATTAAGGGAGTATGAGCTCTCGTAATAATTAGCCTCTGAAATTTCACAAGAGTAAACTTCTCCTTTATTTTTTTTTGTCAAATCCCCAAGATAATCAATTAACTTAAATTTCTCAGTTGTACCAAGTACAAGGTCAACTCCATCAACTGATAGAAGTGATTTGGGCTGTAGTTGAGCATAGCATCCTATCGCAGCAATAAAAGCATTAGAGTTTTTATCTAGTGCTCTTTTAACCAGACGTTTAAATTTCCTGTCTGCATTTTCAGTCACGGAGCAAGTATTAATCACATAAACATCAGCAATTGAATCAAAACTTACTCGCTTAAAATATTCTGGATTAAAATCTCTTGCTATAGAAGCAGACTCTGAGAAGTTTAGTTTGCATCCTAATGTGTAAAAAGCTACTCTTGTTTTAGTTTGCATATGATTTTTTCATCCACTATTAAAAGATAATAGTTTATATTAAATATCGTATTTTGTGATAAAGATACAACCTTTACAAATGAGTATAAACTTTCTAAAAAAGCATTCCATAAGTACAGCTCTCAGCTCCGCATTGATGCTTTTTTTAACTTCACAATGTACTAAGGAAGAAAAGGAAAATATAGGTCAAGTTTTTAGATATAATGAATTTTCTAATATCAATTCTTTAGACCCAGCATTTGCATCAAATTTATCCAATATATGGGCAACAAATCATCTTTTTAATGGATTGGTTAAATTAGACGACTCTTTAAATATAATACCAGATATTGCTAAGCATTGGTCTATTTCTGATGACGGCTTAAACTATATATTTCAACTTAGAGAAGATGTTTATTTTCATAAATCAAAGGCTTTTGGTAATGGTAAAACACGAAAAGTTGTTGCTGCTGATTTTGTATTTAGTCTCAATCGACTTCGAGATCCAGAATTAGCATCACCAGGTGGATGGGTTCTCCACAATGTAGATAAAATTGAAGAGCTAGATAAATATAAGCTCGAAATAAAATTAAAAAAACCATTTCCTGCTTTTTTGGGACTATTATCTATGAGATATTGTTCTGTAGTTCCCATTGATGTAATTGAAACTATGAATGAAAAGTTTCGAAGTGAGCCAATTGGAACTGGGCCATTCTACTTCAAAAAATGGGAGGAGGATGTTAAACTGGTCTTGAGAAAAAATCCCTTTTACTTTGAAAAAGATAATAATGGCTTTTCTTTACCTTATTTGGAAGCTGTAGTGATTACATTCATTCCAGAAATTCAAAGTGAATTCATGCTTTTCCTTCAGGGAAAACTGGATATGCTCAATTCCCTAGATAACTCTTATAAAGATGAACTACTAACATCTAAGGGTGAATTAAAAGAACATTACAGATTAAAAATTAATATGGAAAAAGGACCATATTTAAATACTGAATATATAGGGTTTTACCTTGATGCTGAGTCTGAGGCAATTCGTTCTCCGTTAGTGAGAGAGGCTATAAATATTGGATTTGATCGTAAAAAAATGATTACCTATTTGAGAAACAATATTGGCTTTATAGGAGATCGAGGTTTTATTCCCAAAGGGCTCATTGGACATGGAAAAAATACCTCAATAAAATACGATCCTGAAAGGGCAACTGGATTGATAAATGAGTTTATAAAGAGGCATGGATATATTCCTGAAATCAAACTTGCCACAGATTCCAATTATTTAGATATCTGCCAATTTATACAAAGAGCATTGGAAATAATAGGTTTAAAAATCAAGATTGATGTCATGTCACCAGCTATATTAAAACAAAGCCGATCCGCTGGAAAATTAGAAATGTTCAGAGCAAGCTGGATTGCTGATTATCCTGATGCAGAGAATTATCTTTCCCTATTTTATTCCAAAAACTTCAGTCCTAATGGACCAAATTACACACACTACAAAAACTCAAAATTTGATTTGCTATATGAAAAAAGTTTTGAGATTAATGATTCAAAACTAAGAGCAATTAATTATGAAAAAATGGACAGTATTGCAATGGTTGATTATCCTATAGTTCCCCTATACTATGACCAAGTAATCCGCTTCATAGATAAAGGTGTTTCAGGATTAAAAATTAATGCAACTAATTTATTAAAGCTCGAACGGGTTAAGAAACTTAAATGAGAACCAAGTGTCCAATTTGGTTCAATTTGATTTTAATATTGACTTGTTTTGAGACTTACTTCTTAAATTTTGAATATTTATTTTTAAACTTGTCAATTCTTCCGGCAGTATCTACCAATTTCGACTTGCCTGTGTAATAAGGATGGGATGTTCTAGAAATTTCTAACTTGACCAAAGGATAATCTTCACCCTCATGATTAATGGTTTCTTTAGTTTCAACAGTAGATTTTGTAATAAAAATATCGTCATTTGACATATCCTTAAATGCAACTAATCTGTAGTTATCTGGATGAATGCCCGCTTTCATAGATTTGAATAATTTGCTTTTAGCTGCAAATTTAATAGTTTTTTTAAATATTTTAGTAATCAAATAAATTTATTAAGCTTATAAATATTTCTTTATTATTGCCCACTAAATCAACTCATAAACAAATCGCTATTAATTTCGGATTTTTAATTTCCGCATATAATGTAACCACTGGACTTTTATTAGTATCTCTCGACATACACTACCAAAATAATACTATTATTGGGCTGATTAATCTAGCTGTAATAATTGGATTGATTTTTTTTGGTATTTATCAATTAAAAAAGTCCTGTAAGGGATATTTAAAATTATCAGAAGCCCTCAAGACAGGGGTGGGTATTTCTTTAATATCAGGCTTAACAAGTGCCTTATATTCTGTAATTCTAATTTACTATATAGACCCGGATTTCATTGAAAAAATACTTGATTTTCAAAAACAGACGATGCTAAAAAAAGACCCAAATCTAACTATTGAGGATGCTAATGCAATATTGGAAATTCAAAAACAGCTTACAGGACCACTTACAACAAGTTCTTTCATAATTATTTTTAATTTATTTATTGGGTTTATTGTTTCACTTATCAGTGGACTCATATTGAGCAAATCAGAAGTGAAATAGGTTTAATTTCTTATTTTTGGTAAAGAATCAAAATTCAATATGGAACTTTCCGTTGTAATTCCATTACTTAATGAATCTGAGTCTATTAGAGAACTACATCAGTGGATTACTAAATCTCTTGATATTCATAAATACAAATATGAAATTATATTTATTGATGATGGAAGTAAGGATAATTCATGGGATATAATTTATGAATTATCTGAAAAAAACAGTCAAACACATGGTATTTTATTTTCAAAAAACTTTGGAAAGTCTCAAGCATTACATGCAGGATTTAAAGAGTCTAAGGGGGATTATATAATAACTATGGATGGGGACCTTCAAGATTCTCCTGAGGAAATACATAAAATGGTGGGGACAATAAAAGCAAAAAAACTAGATCTAATTTCTGGTTGGAAGAAAAAAAGATATGACTCTGTTTTATTTAAGAATATACCTTCAAAATTATTTAATTGGGCTGCAAGAGTAGTTTCTGGAATCTATTTGCATGACTTTAATTGTGGACTAAAAATTTATCGAAAAGAGGTAATTAAGAATATTGAGGTTTACGGCGAAATGCATAGATATATTCCTGTACTTGCTGCTAATGAAGGTTTTACAAAAATCGAAGAACAAGTTGTAAAGCACCAAGCTAGAAAGTACGGTAAAACAAAATTTGGAAGTGATAGATTTATAAATGGGTTATTAGATTTAATAACGCTTTTATTTTTAAAAAAATTTGGTAAAAGACCGATGCATTTTTTTGGTTTTTTGGGAACCATGATGCTAATAGTTGGTTTTGGATTTACTATTTACTTGGGAATAAATAAACTCTATTTTAATCAAGGAGCACGACTAATTTCTCAAAGACCTGAATTTTATATTGCTTTAACAACTATGGTTCTGGGAGCCCAGTTTTTTATTGCTGGATTTATTGGTGAAATTTTAATTAATAATAGCAAAGAAGTGAAAAGGTATAATATTTCTGAAAAAACCAAATGAAAAAAAAATTGGAGTCTAAAATACGTGAGTGGCTGGAGCCACCTTTTGATAAATCTACTCATTTGGCCATTTCAAAATTAAGAGAAAATTCAGAGGTTTTAGAGGACGCATTTTATAAGGATCTTGAGTTTGGTACTGGCGGAATGAGAGGTATTATGGGAGTCGGCACCAACCGAATAAATCAGTACACATTGGGAAAAAGCACACAGGGCCTATCAGACTATCTAAAAAAAAAATTTAAAGGTGAAATAAAAACTGTAATTGCTTATGATTGTAGAAAAAATAGTAAAAGCCTAGCTAGAAAAGTTGCTGATGTGTTTTCCGCAAATGGAATCAAGGTTTTTCTTTACTCTGATTTAAGATCTACTCCTCAACTATCATTTACAGTAAGGCATTTGAAGGCAAATTGCGGTATTGTCCTCACTGCCTCACATAATCCCCCTGAGTACAATGGCTACAAAGTTTATTGGGAGGATGGGGGGCAAATTGTTCCTCCTCAAGACCAAGAGATTATTAGACAAATTGAAAAAACGAAGTTTGATAAAATACTTTCCAAACCAAATGATTCATTGATAGAAATTATTGGTGACGAATTAGATAAAGCTTTTATTGATGCTTCTTTAAAATTAGGGCTCCTAGAAATAGATTTAAGGTCAAATTTTAAAATTGTTTTTACATCTCTTCATGGAACCTCAATCACTGCTGTACCTCAGGTACTTAATAATGCTGGGTATAATAATGTAAATATAGTTGCAGCTCAAGCTAAACCTGATGGAGATTTTCCGACTGTAAAATCCCCAAATCCGGAGGACCCTGAAGCATTAAAGCTTGCAATTGAAGAAGCTGAAAAATTAAATGCAGACATAGTTATAGGTACTGACCCCGATTCAGACAGGCTTGGAGTAGCTGTTAGGGATTTAGATAATAAGTTTTATTTGCTTAATGGCAATCAAACTATGGTTGTTATGACTTACTATCTTTTAGAGAATTGGAAAAAAAAGAATAATTTAAATGGAAAACAATTTATAGCATCCACAATAGTTTCATCCCCAATGATAAAGAAAATTGCTTTATCATATGGAGTTAAATGTATGGAAACACTAACCGGTTTTAAATGGATTGGAAAATTGATAAAAGATAATCCATCTCTTAATTTTATTGGTGGTGGAGAGGAAAGTTTTGGTTATTTAGTGGGTAGTGAAATAAGAGATAAGGATGCCGTTACCTCTACTCTTTTAGCATGTGAGATTGGGGCACATTCAAAACAAATTGGTAAAAGTTTTTACAATATTCTTGAAACATGTTATAGAAAATTTGGAGCTTACAAAGAAAGGTTAATTTCATTTACTCAGACTGGAAAAGGAGGTGCAAAAAAAATAAATGAAATGATGAATAGTTTTAGGTATAATTCTCCAAAAAAACTTGGGAGTAAAAAAATTATTCAAATTGATGATTATCTTATTAGTAAGAGGTTTAAACCCCTACCAAATCATAAAGTAAATATCGATTTACCTAAATCTAATGTCATAATATATAAACTTGAAGATAATTCAAGAATAGGGATTAGACCAAGTGGAACTGAACCTAAAATAAAATTTTATTTTAGTGTTAATTCTAAAATGGGTGAAAATGAATCATGGAAAGAAGTTGAACAAAAGCTCGATACTAAAATTGATAAATTAATAGAGACATTAAATTTATAGATGAGTTATTTCATTAAAATTATTCGATTTAGTTTACCCTACAAAAAGTTTGCCTTTTTGAACATTTTTTTTAACATACTATATGCTTTGTTTTCAGCCTTAGCCTACGTGGCAATGATTCCAGTGATGCAAATACTTTTTGGAACAACTAAAAAAACATATAATCAACCTAAATATGAGGGAATTGGTGAATTAAAATCATTTGTAGAGGAATTTTTCAATTTTAAGGTTACTCAATATTTGGAACAAGATGCGGGACTTGCACTTCTATTTGTTATAGTTATGGTTATTTTCTTATTTTTTCTTAAAAATATTTTTAACTACCTAGCAATGTTCTTTATTACTTTTTTAAGAAATGGTATTCTTAAAGATATTAGAAATTCCCTTTATAATAAAACTATTTCTCTACCCCTGAATTTTTTTACCGAAAAGAAAAAAGGTGATTTAATGGCTAGAATTTCGTCAGACGTATTAGAGTTGCAACATTCATTTCTTTCGATATTAGAGTCAATAATCCGTGATCCTTTGACTATTTTATTTTCATTAATTGTGATGTTTAGTTTTAGCACCAAACTGACCTTTTTTGTCTTAGTTTTCATCCCACTATCAGGGGCTATTATTTCTCAAATTGGTAAATCACTCAGGAGAAAATCTGCCCGCGTACAAAATGAACAAGGAGAGTTTCTATCTATATTGGAAGAAACTCTTGGGGGTATTAAAATTATTAAAGCATTTAATGCACAAAATAAATTTGTCAAAAAATTTGGGAAGTCCACACAACGTTTTTTTCATTTTTCTAATAAACTATTAAATAGACAGAATCTTGCGTCTCCAATAAGTGAGTTTTTAGGAATTTTAGTAATTAGTGGTTTGTTATGGTTTGGTGGTAGAATGGTCTTAGTTGATCAGACATTAAGTGGAGCAATATTTTTATCTTATCTAGGACTTGCATACAATATATTGACTCCTGCAAAAGGGATAAGTAAAGCCTTTTACAATATTAAAAAAGGGGATGCAGCAGCACAGCGTGTTCTAGACATTTTAGAGGCAAAAGATGATATGGAAGATACTTCAGAGTCAATAGGGTTAAAACATTTGAGAAAGGGAATTAAGTTTGAAAAGGTTTCCTTTTCTTATGGAAATAAAAGTGTTCTAGAAAATTTTTCTCTTGAAATAAAAAAAGGTCAAACCATTGCATTGGTAGGACCCTCCGGGGGGGGTAAAACCACTGTTGCTAATTTGATTAATCGATTTTACGAAATTGGAAAAGGTCAATTAAAGATTGATGATATACCTATCAACCAAATTAAAAAATCTGATCTTTATCAGCTAACTGGAGTTGTTACCCAGGATTCAATTTTATTTAATGATTCTATTCAAAATAATATTGCTCTAGGGAATCCTCTAGCAACAAAAAAAGATGTAGTTGAGGCTGCAATAATAGCTAATGCATATGAATTTATTGAAAAATTAAATGACGGGTTTAATACTGTAATTGGAGAGGGTGGTAATATGCTCTCTGGAGGACAAAAGCAAAGACTTTCAATTGCAAGAGCAGTTTTAAAAAATCCAGATATTTTAATTTTAGATGAAGCCACTTCTTCACTTGACACTGGTTCCGAAAAATTAGTTCAAAATGCATTAGAAAACCTTATGAAAGATAGAACTTCCCTTGTAATTGCTCATCGTTTGTCTACAATTAAAAAGGCTAATTTAATCGTACTCCTAGATAAAGGCAGAATTATTGAAAAAGGAACTCACCAAGGATTATTACAAAAAGATTCTTTTTACAAAAAACTCGTAGAATTACAAACTTTTTAATTTGAATTAAACTTTTTTGTATATGAGGAATCAAATGTAAGAAGTTTTGAATACAGAAAACCAATTTATCAATGCATTAAAGAATCCTGAAACGCAGGATATTGCCTTTAGGAAATTGGTATCGGATTATAAAGAACGCCTTTATTGGCAAATAAGAAAAATAGTTATAAATCACGCTGATGCAGATGATGTTTTACAAAATACTTTTGTTAAAGTATTTGAAAATATTAAAAAATTTAAAGGAAATAGTAGCATGTATACTTGGATGTATAGGATAGCAACAAATGAGTCATTAAATTTTATCAATAAAAAATCAAAACAAATGGGAATATCGGGTGAAAAATTTATTTTAAATAAAATTAATTTACTTGAAACAGACCCTTATTTTGAGGGGGATATGATTGAAATTAAACTCCATAAGGCAATTGCAAACTTACCACAGAAACAAAGAATAATCTTTAATATGAGATATTTTGACAAGATGAAATATGAAAAAATTTCAGAGATATTACAGACTTCCGTTGGTGGTTTAAAAGCTTCATATCATCATGCTAAAAAAAAAATTAAGACCATCTTAAATGAATGATTTACACAAAAAAACTCCGTTTAAAGTTCCAAAAAATTATTTTGAATTCTTTGAAAAAAAGTTTTTAAGAAAAATAGGTTTGATTAGAAACAATGATGGTTTTATTACACCTGTGAATTATTTTAATACAGTCGAAACTGAAATTTTAAGTAAAGTGAACTACTCGTCTTTTGACAATAGCTTACGTAATTATGTCTTCAGTTTTTCTGCTATAGTAGCAACTATTGCAATTTTTATTTTTTTTGAGGAAAATAAGTTAAAAAAGTTGGAGCTAGAGGAATTTTTCTTAGATCAATATTTGTCAAAAAGTTCTACTTACGAAATAGCTGACCACTTTGATTCTAATACCTTAAGTTATGATTTAGTTATTGACTCATATAATTCAATATCTATTGAAGATATTTTTGAAGTAAAAATATTTAGTGAAAACCCTTATAATCTTAATATACATGAAAATGAATAGATTTTTATTTATTGTGCTAATTCTAAGTTTAAATTTTAGTTATGGACAAAAAGACAATATGAGCTTTGACAGACTTAAGGCCCTAAAAATGACTTATATAACTGAAAAATTAGGTTTAAATGAGAATCAAGAAACTTTTTTTTGGAAAATTTACAACGATTACGAGGACAAAATACACGAAAAATCTAGAAAAAAAATTAGAGCTCTAAGAAGAGAATATTTTAAAGAATTAGATACTATATCAAATATTAGTGCATTTCAAGTTATTAACCAAATAAATAACCTGGAACATTTAGCTCTTAAGTTGAAAGAGGAACGTGATCTAAAACTTTTAGATAGTTTATCACCAAAAAAAGTCCTTAAAGTTCAGGTTATGGAATATCGTTTTAATAGAGAAATGATATATAGAATAAAGAAAGCAAAAGAGGAGAATTAAAAATAAATTTAATTGGAATAGTGTTATTTCAAAATGAAACTTCACAGAAATGTTGCACTTGGAATTGTGTCTGGTCTCAAAAGTACGATTGTTGACAAAAAACCTGCTTCTGATGTTATCAAAAAATTACTCAAAAGCAACTCTAAATGGGGTTCAAGAGACCGAAAAGTTATTTCAAAAATTTTTTACGATGTAATTCGTCAAAAAAGACTTATTCAACAAGCCTTAGAATTAGATAATAATTCTTCAGATCACTTTTTTTTAAGATTAATAGCAGGTTGGATGGTAATAAATGGTCAAAAACTTCCAGACTGGAAAGAATTTATTGATATAAATCCGAAAATTCTATTAAAAAATTTTCTTGAGCTAATCAATCAAAGAAAATTTAAATATTCAATTCCAGACTGGCTAGATGAAATAGGGGTTCAGGCATTTGGAGAAAAGTTTTGGAATAAGGAACTTGAGGCATTAAACCTTCCTGCCAAATTTATTATTAGAGTAAATCGAACTAAAATCTCAGTAAAAAAGCTAAAAGACATATTATATTGTGAATATCAAATAAAAACTGAAATAAAACCAAATTATCCTGATGCTTTAATTTTTGAAAATCATAAACCAGTGACGGATTTAGGGGAATACAAAAAAGGTTTTTTTGAAATCCAAGATGCAAACTCACAAGCTGTATGTTATTGGCTGAATCCCAGAGAGGGTAAATACTACATAGATTCTTGTGCAGGGGCAGGTGGTAAAAGTTTACATTTAGCTGATTTAACTAACAATAAAGCTAAAATACTGGCAATTGATATCAATCAATCAAAGCTTATTGAATTAAAAAATAGAGCTAAACGAAATAAAATTAACTCTATCGATACATTTTGTATTAAAGAATCTAAAGACTTAGAATCAATTAAAGGAAATGCAGATGGTGTTTTAATAGATTCCCCCTGTAGTGGCATCGGCGTATTAAAGAGAAACCCAGCTTTAAAATGGCAACTTGATCCAGATATTATTTACCAGATCACATTAAATCAACAAAAGATATTTCAAGAATATGCATCATTAGTTAGATTAAATGGGTGTTTGATTTATGCTACTTGTTCTATTTTACCTATTGAAAACCGATATCAGGTTGATAATTTTTTAAAAAGTAAATTAGGTTCAAAGTTTCAATTTGATAAGGATAAAACATACTTTTCACACCAAACCGGTTTTGATGGTTTTTACTGTGCCAGACTATATAGGAAAATGTGAATAAATTGCTGAAAAGTTGTTCTTTGTATAGCAATTTTGATAGTCCTTAAATGCATGGAAAAAATTACTTTTATGATACTAAAAATCAATCATGATTTACTTTTTTGGGAAACCCACTGCGAAAATTTATGCTGTACAAAAAAGGGATAAACTAGATACTCCAGACCAAAATAAACTGATTTGGCTGTTTGGAAATAGCCCACTAATTGGCAATCAAAAAATAGATGAAAGTTTCATTGGTCCAAGGTCAACAATGATTACACCTTGGAGTACAAATGCTGTTGAGATAACTCAAAATATGGACATTAAAGGGATCACAAGAATTGAGTGTTTTACTGCAAAAAAAAATCATAAGGGGTTTGATCCAATGTTATTCGAAACTTTTAATGGTTTAAATCAAAAAATTTTTGAGATAAATCATACCCCTGACCCAATTATTCCAATTATTGATATTGAAGATTATAATTTAAAAGAAGGTTTAGCACTTAGCAAACATGAGGTTGACTATTTAAATCATCTATCAGAGAAAATTGGACGAAATCTTACAGATTCTGAAGTGTTTGGGTTTTCTCAGGTTAACTCTGAGCACTGTCGCCATAAAATATTTAATGGTATTTTTTTAATAGACGGAGAATTAAAAGATGAGAGTCTTTTTGAAATGATAAAAAATACATCAAGAAAGAATCCAAATTCTATTGTTTCCGCCTATAAAGATAATGTTGCTTTTGTTTCAGGTCCTAAAATAGAGCAGTTTGCACCCCAAGAATCTTCAACCCCAAGTATTTATAAAATTAAAAATATTGAGAGTGTTATTTCATTAAAAGCTGAAACCCATAACTTTCCAACTACAGTTGAACCTTTTAATGGTGCTGCTACTGGTTCAGGAGGCGAAATTAGAGATAGACTCGCTGGAGGACAAGGTTCAATACCTCTTGCAGGAACTGCTGTATATATGACTCCCTACTCCAGAGTTTCGGGTGATCGAAAATGGGAAAAAGTTTTACCCAAAAGAAAATGGTTATACCAAACACCAATTGATATTTTGATTAAAGCATCAAATGGAGCATCTGATTTTGGAAATAAATTTGGTCAACCCTTAATTGCAGGATCTATTTTTACTTTTGAACATTTTGAGGATAATCATCGGCTAGGCTACGACAAAGTTATTATGTTAGCTGGTGGAATTGGTTTCGGCATTAAACAACAGGCAAGGAAAAAAACTCCATCTAAAGGTGATCTTATAATTATTTTGGGTGGGGACAACTATAGAATTGGTATGGGAGGAGCTGCGGTCTCATCTGCTAATACAGGGGCATTTAGTAATGAAATTGAATTAAATGCTGTCCAGCGCTCTAACCCAGAAATGCAAAAAAGAGTGGCAAATACAATCAGAGCCTTGGTTGAAAGTTCGATTAATCCAATTATATCAATCCACGATCACGGGGCAGGAGGGCACTTAAATTGCCTCTCGGAACTTGTAGAACAAACAGGCGGAAAAATTTTCATTGACAAATTGCCAATTGGAGACCCAACACTTTCTGCTAAAGAAATAATTGGAAATGAATCCCAAGAGAGGATGGGGCTTATTCTATCACCATCAGATGCAGATAGGTTGAAAATAATTGCTGATCGAGAAAGGGCCCCAGTCTACATTGTTGGTTATGTGACTGGGGACAATCATTTCTCCTTCGCAAATAAAGAAAATGGACAAAATCCAATTGATTTGGAGTTAAAATCTTTGTTTGGCAGTACACCTAAAACAACTCTTACTGATCAAAGGAAAAAAAACGAGTTTGAAAAATTAGAATATAGTTTTTCAAAATTTGAAAACTTACTTTCATCTGTTTTAAAGCTTGAAGGGGTTGCATGTAAAGACTGGCTTACAAATAAAGTTGACAGATGTGTGACAGGAAAAGTTGCACAACAACAAACAATAGGAGAGTTACAACTTCCTTTAAGTAATTGTGGAGTTATGGCTCTAGATTATAAAGGTAATGAGGGGGTGGCAACTGCTATTGGTCACTCTCCTATTATAGGATTAATTGATCCTGCTAAAGGAAGCGTTAATTCTGTTGCTGAGGCACTAACTAACATAATTTGGGCACCCCTTGATAAAGGATTAAAGTCAGTAAGTTTGTCAGCTAATTGGATGTGGCCATGCAATAACGATGGTGAAAATGATCGGTTGTATAGGGCCGTTGAAGCTTGTGCTAATTTTGCAATAGAGTTGGGAATTAATATCCCCACTGGAAAGGACTCTTTATCTATGAAACAGAAATACCCGGAAGGAGACGTTTTAGCTCCTGGCACCGTGATTATCTCATCAACTGCTCATTGTAAAGATATTAGTAATACAATAAATCCTTGTGCTATTCCCAAAAAGGGAAGCCTATACTATATCAACTTATCGTTCGAAACGCACAAACTAGGTGGTTCGTCACTAGGGCAAGTAATTAACAAGATAGGAGTTGAAGCGCCAGGAATTAAAAATATTAAATGTTTTAAAAACACATTTAATTTAATTCAGAAATTAATTTTAAATAAGAAGCTTATTTCAGGACATGATATTTCGTCAGGAGGAATGATTACGACACTTTTAGAAATGTGTTTCCCCTCACAAAACATAGGCATGGAAATAAATCTATCTAAAATAAATGAATTTGATACAACCAAACTTTTGTTTGCTGAAAATTCAGGCTTAATAATTCAGAGTGAGGAGAATTTAACTAAAAAATTCAAATCCATTGGAGTCGAATGTTTTAATATTGGAACCGTAAATAATAGCGGAAATTTAAAACTTATAAATAATAAAGACCAATTAAACCTTGATATATTTAAACTAAGGGATATTTGGTTTTCAACCTCAAAAAAACTTGATAATTTCCAAACTATGGAGGGATTAGCCGAAACTAGATTTAAAAATTATAAAGATATTCCTCTACGCTTTAAATTTCCCAAAGATTTTGACGGTCAACTTAAGCCAAATAACAAAAAAAGAATAAAGGCAGCAATTATTAGAGAGAAGGGGAGCAATTCTGAGAGAGAAATGGCATATGCTATGCATGTTGTAGGTTTTGATGTATATGATGTCCATATGACAGACTTAATAAATGGAAGAGAGACATTAGAAAGCTATCAATTTGTTGCCGCTGTAGGGGGCTTTTCAAACTCAGATGTTTTAGGCTCTGCAAAAGGATGGGCTGGAGCTTTTTTATACAATCCTAAAGCAAAAAAAGCGTTAGAAACATTTTTTTCAAGAGAGGATACTATTTCTCTTGGAGTATGCAATGGCTGCCAACTTTTTATTGAGTTGGGATTAATTAATCCAACTCATAAAAAATTACCGAAAATGAAACACAATTTATCTGGGAAATTTGAATGCCAATTTACAGCAGTAAATATTCAATCATCAAGCTCAATTATGATGAGTGGGCTGGAGGGAAGTAAATTAGGTATTTGGGCAGCTCATGGAGAGGGACGATTTGATCTACCTCTAGAGGAATCTAATTATCAAATTCCAGCAAAATATCATTATGATCAATACCCTGCAAATCCAAATGGATCTAAATATAATACTGCTATGATTTGCAGTGAAGATGGAAGACACTTGGTTATGATGCCACACCTTGAAAGGTCAACTTTTCCCTGGAATTGGGCGCATTACCCTCGAGATAGAGAGGATAAGTTTTCTCCTTGGATTATTGCCTTTGAAAATGCCTTTAATTGGTTAACTAAGGTTAGATATAAATGATCCATATAGTTAATTATTTGTTATTTTAAAAAAAACTGAAATGAATCCTACAAGGATTTTTGAAATACTTGACCATCAATTAAAAAATAACCCTCTTGAGTGTTGTCTGTCTACAAAAAAAAATGGACTTTGGATAAATAAATCAACGCTTGAGTTTTATGAGATGGTTAATCAAATCACATTTGCACTTCTTAAATTAGGAGTCAAGCCTAATGAAAAAATAGCATTAATATCATCGACAAATAGAACTGAATGGTCTGTAATTGATATGGGGATTCTCCAGCTGGGTGCTATTACTGTCCCATTATATCCCAATATAAGTTCTAATGACTATGAATTTATCTTAAATCATTCAGAAAGTACTTACTGTTTTGTTTCTGATAAAGAAATCTATTTGAAGTTAGCATCAATAAAAAAAGATGTAAAAGGGTTAAAAGGTATATATAGTTTTGATAAAATTAGTGGTTGTAAGAATTGGTTAAATTTAATTGAGCTGGGAAATAAGAATCAAGACCAACATAAATTAAATAAATACAAATCAAATATTTCAGACTCAGATGTAGCTACAATAATTTATACTTCAGGTACTACTGGCATTCCAAAAGGAGTAATGCTAACACATAAAAATATTGTATCTAATGTTATATCAGCCTCAAAAAAATTCCCTTTCAAAAAAAAACAAATTGCACTAAGTTTCCTTCCTCTATGTCATATTTTCGAAAGAACTTTTGTATATGGATATATGTATAATGGAATTAGTGTAAACTTTGCCGAGTCACTTGATACAATAAGTGAAAATTTAATGGAGGTAAAACCTAATTTTATGACTGCGGTCCCGAGACTACTTGAAAAGGTATATGAAAAAATATATAATAAGGGTAATGAATTCAGCGGATTGAAAAAAAAAATATTTTTCTGGTCAATTAAAGTTGCACTTAAATTTGAGCCATACAATAATAATTTGATCTATTTGATAAAACACTGGATTGCAAAAAAACTCGTTCTATCAAAATGGAAGAATGCTTTAGGAGGAAAATTAGAGCTAATTTGTTCTGGAAGTGCACCCCTTCAGCCAAGGCTAGCTAGAGTTTTTTCAGCCGCTGGGATAACAATTGCAGAGGCATATGGATTAACCGAGACCTCACCTGCAATTTCTATTAATGAATTAAAGAATAAGTGTTTAAAGATTGGAACTGTTGGGAAGCCAATCGAAAACGTCGAAATCAAGATAGCAAATGATGGAGAGATTTTGTGTAAAGGTCCAAATGTTATGAAAGGATATTATAAAGATCCTAAGCTAACTAAGAAAGTAATGAGTGGAGGGTTTTTTCATACAGGTGATATAGGGTTGATAGATAATGACGGTTTTTTGAAAGTTACTGATAGGAAAAAGCAAATTTTTAAAACATCTGGTGGAAAATACATTGCTCCTCAAGTAATTGAAAATTATCTCAAACAATCAAATTTG
>CEWG01095364.1_pt1 | contig 25511 bp, 19 predicted proteins | sample 361411 | NCBI WGS metagenome assembly CEWG01 (sample SAMEA2622173, study PRJEB7988) | marine metagenome | biome: marine biome (ENVO:00000447); feature: surface water layer (ENVO:00002042); material: "saline water (ENVO:00002010), including plankton (ENVO:xxxxxxxx)" | depth 5 m | reverse complement strand
ACCTATGTAGCCCACTTCATTTCAAAAGAGAACTTTAAACTTTTAAGGTTTAAAACTTCAATTCTCCCACTTTGGCTTCCTGTATTTAGTTCAATACTACTTATTCTCCCAGCTAATCTATCCTCAGCAGCATTATTATTTTCAATGATAATGATTCTTGTTTTTTTAGGAGGATACCCTTTAAGACACCTCTTGGGTATATTTGGTACTGGTTTATTCTTCACGGTCATATTTATTTTATCAGCCAAAGCTTACCCCGATTTTCTTCCTAATAGAGTGGATACTTGGATTAATCGAATAGAAAATTTTATTTTTTTTGATGGAAATCAAGGTAATTATCAAATTGAACGTGCTAAGACAGCCATAGCAACAGGAGGTTTGGCTGGAGTAGGAGCTGGCAAAAGTGTAATGAAAAACTTTTTACCGCAGAGTTCATCTGATTTCATTTACGCCATCATAGTTGAAGAATTTGGACTTATCGGTGGTACGGGATTAATTTTATTGTATTTAATAGTTTTATTTAGAATAGTTGTGATTGCAAGAAAGGCAAATACAGTCTTTGGAAAATTATTGTCTTTAGGTTTAGGGCTTCCTATTATTTTTCAAGCATTTGTAAATATAGGTGTTGCTCTACAAGTCCTTCCAGTTACTGGACAAACTTTGCCACTGATTAGTAGTGGTGGAACAGCGGCTTGGATGACATGTATTGCTTTTGGAATTATTTTAAGCGTTAGTGCAAATTCAAATAGTGAAAGTTCAGTGTTAGGACAGGATAAAAACAATAATCCAATTGCTATATTAAGTGAAACCAATTAAGATAATTATATCAGGTGGGGGGACAGGTGGTCATTTATTTCCTGCTTTGGCGATTGCAGAAGAAATAAAATTTCGTTTTAAGGATACGAAAATTCTATTTGTTGGAGCAATAGGAAAAATTGAGATGACTAAAGTTCCAGAAGCTGGATATAAAATTATAGGACTTTGGGTTGACGGATTTCAAAGAAAGTTCACCCTGAAAAATCTTCTTTTTCCAGTTAAGTTATTTTTTAGTATTATTAAATCATTATTTATAATAATCAATTACAAACCAAATCTGGTTGTTGGCACTGGCGGATTCGCAAGTGGTCCAATTTTATTTATTGCAAATTTATTTAACATACCTTATTTAATTCAAGAGCAAAATTCTTATCCTGGAATTACGAATAAGCTTGCCTCTCTTGGTGCAGAAAAAATAGCTGTTGCTTATGAAGGATTAGAGCGATATTTTCCAAAAGAAAAAATAGTTATTACAGGTAACCCTATTAGAAAATCAATCGAAAATAGTACCATTGATTCTGTCAAGTCTAAAAAATATTTTAATCTAAATATTAAAAAAGGAACTTTAGTAGTATTGGGAGGGAGCCTAGGATCCAAAAGAATTAATCAGCTAATTGCCGAAAAGCTAAATTGGTTTAAGTCACTTAATTTTCAGGTAATCTGGCAATGTGGCTCATTATATTACGAGCAATACAAAATATTATCATGTAATGATGTAAATATTTCAGCTTTCATTAATGAAATGGATCGACTTTATTCCTGCGCAGATATAATTATTTCCAGAGCGGGTGCAGCAACATTATCAGAAATAAGTTGTGTTGCAAAACCAGCGATTTTAATTCCTTCACCTAATGTAGCTGAAAATCACCAATTCCATAATGCAAAAGCATTGGAAAATAAAAATGCAGCTGTTGTTGTGACTGAAAAAAAATTAAAAGATGATTTCGACATAGCTTTTAAGGGGTTATTGGATAAAAAGAAACAGAAAGAAATTATTCAAAATTTAAGCCAATTTGCAAAACCTAATGCTGCAAAAGAAATTGTAAACCATATTGAAGAATTAATCTAAATGGATCAAAAGGATATAAAATATTATTTTTTAGGCATAGGTGGTATTGGGATGTCTTCCCTTGCAAAATATCTATTTGATCATGGGCACCAGGTAATGGGATATGACAAAAAACCAAGTATTATTACTGATAAATTAATTGCATGTGGAATTCCAATTATTTTTGAAGATAATATCGAGCTTATCCCAAACAATTATAAAAAAGATAACACTAAAGTTGTATATACCCCTGCAATACCTGTTAATCATTTGCAATACAATTATTTTCTTGAAAATGGGTATTCTGTAAAGAAAAGAGCTTTTTTGCTAGGGGAAATTACAAAAAACTCTATTGTTTTTGCAATTGCAGGGACTCATGGTAAAACTACAACGGCTTCTTTTTTGTCTCACCTTTTTGAATCCGCTAATTTAAAGTTTACAGCTTTTATTGGTGGAGTTTTAAATTCAAAAAATAGCAATCTAATTAACAAAGGAGATAAATTTACAATTGTAGAGGCAGATGAATATGACCGCTCATTTTTACATTTATCTCCTGATTATGGATGCATTACAGCTATGGATGCTGACCATTTAGACGTTTACGGTGATTACAATGAAATGGAAAAAGCCTATGCAGAGTTTTCTAAAAAAATCACTCAAAAACTTATTGTAGCAAGTGGACTCAAGCTTGATGGATTTACTTATTCGGTCAGTGAAAATGCAAATTATTATGCGTCTAATATAAACAAAGATAAAAAAGGTTATTATTTTGATTTTAATACTCCAGAAAGAACATTTAAAGATATTTACTTAAATATAATCGGAGAGCATAATTTGTCTAATGCTATATGTGCTTTATCACTTATGGATTCTGCAGGATTAAATATTGAAGAGGCTTTACCTAGCTTAGCTAATTTTACGGGGGTGAGCAGGAGAATGGAGGTATTTAATTATAAGGGTAAGATATTAATTGATGACTATGCTCATCATCCCAAGGAAATTGAAGCGGTATTAAAAGCGGTAAAATCTTTCTTTAAAGAAAAAACAAATAAAGTCATTTTTCAACCCCATTTATATACAAGAACTAGAGATTTTATGGAAGACTTTGCCAAAATTTTAAGTCAATTTGATGAGGTTGAATTAATGGAGATATATCCTGCACGTGAATTACCAATAAATGGTGTTAACTCCAAAGCATTATTAAATAAAATTACCAACCCAAATAAAAAAATTATCTCAAGTCAAAATTTCTTATCCTCAATTGAGGACCCTATGGCAGAACTAATTGTGATTTTGGGTGCTGGAGATATTAGTGAAAATATTTCAGGAATTAAAAAAAGTTGAATTAAATGAGATATAAAAACTACTTATTTATTAGCTTGATTATTACGGGATTGATTTTCTTATCAGGACTTGCTCATTATAAAAATAATCAACGTAAAATAGGACAAATAATTATTGATTTTAAAAATGATGGAACTGGTTTCATATCACCTGATATCGTTAATAAATTGTTAATACAAAAGAAAGGAGAGCTTCCATGGGAGGCTAAAGATAGCTTAGATTTGAATATGCTTGAAACCTTTTTAGAAAATAATCCCTACATACAAAAAGCTGAGGTTTTCTCTTTTCCTGAGGGTATTTTAGGCATAAAGATTCAGGAGAAACAAGCAATTGTTAGAGTTAAAGGAGAAAAGAGTTTTTACTTGGATAAATTTGGGACTAAGCTTCCGTTATCTGAATCCTATCAACCAAAAGTACCCACATACGTTGGAGAGCTCAATGAGATTAGTAAAAAAGGGCTTTTGCCATTAATTAATTTTTTTAATCAAGATCCTTTCCTGAAAAGTGAATTAATAAAGATTTACTATAAATCTGATAATTTTTATTTAACGTTGAAGTCATACGATTTTGAAGTAGAAATTGGTGATATGACTCAGCTTCAAAATAAGTTACAAAGATTAAAGATTTTTTGTGCCTATCAAATGAATAGTAAATTGGAAAAGAAATTTAAACTCATTAGTCTAAAATTTAAAAATCAAATAGTTGGATCTTAAAAATAAAAGTATATGAAGCATTCAAACATTTCTATTGGTTTAGATATTGGAACCACTAAGATTGTTGCAATGGTTGGAACTAAAAATGAATTTAATAAAGTTGAAATCCTTGGTGTGGGTAAGTCGAAAAGTTTAGGTGTTCATCGAGGAGTGGTTAACAACATCACGCAAACTATTCAATCCATTCAACAAGCTGTAGAGGAAGCTAAAACAGTTTCAGGAAAAGAAATAGAGGAGGTGGTCGTTGGGATAGCTGGACAACATATAAGGAGTCTACAGCACAGTGATTATATTACAAGATCTAATCCGCAAGAGGTTATTTCTGCAGATGATATAGAACGACTTATTCAGCAGGTTTATAAACTTGTAATGTTACCAGGGGAGGAAATTATTCATGTTTTACCACAAGAATATAAAGTAGATGGTCAAGCTGAAATTAAAGAGCCCATAGGTATGTATGGTGGAAGATTAGAGGCTAATTTTCATGTTGTAGTAGGTCAGGTATCATCTATTAAAAATATTGGAAGGTGTGTCAAGAGTGCTGGCTTAATCATGGGGAATATCACTTTAGAACCTTTAGCCTCGTCTGACGCTGTGTTAACAAATGAAGAAAAAGAAGCTGGAGTAGCTTTGATTGACATCGGTGGTGGAACTACTGATTTGGCAATTTTTAAAGATGGCATCATTCGACATACAGCGGTTATTCCTTTTGGAGGTAATGTTATCACTGAAGACATCAAAGAGGGATGCTCTATAATAGAGAAACAGGCAGAGCTTTTAAAGATCAAATTTGGGTCCTCTTGGCCGGGAGAAAATCGGGACTCCGAAATCGTTTCTATTCCTGGGTTAAGAGGAAGAGAACCTAAAGAAATTTCACTTAAGACACTATCCAAAATTATAAATGCAAGAGTTGTAGAAGTAATTGAGCAGGTTTACCTAGAAATTAAGAATTATGGTCATGATGATCAAAAAAAGAAACTTATAGGTGGAGTTGTCATAACTGGGGGTGGAAGTCAATTAAAACATTTAAAACAATTAGTTGAGTACATTACTGGAATGGATACTCGCATTGGTTACCCCAGTGAACACTTGGCTGGAGATACAGAAAATAATGAGACTAGTCCAATTCTATCTACTGCAGTTGGATTACTCATGAATGCACTTGATCAACAGAATGATATTTATAGTGAAGAGAAAGTAGAAACGGATGCTGATGAAGGAAATTCACAAAATGAAGAGCCTGATAAATTAGAAGCTGACAACCCGTTGGTTAATAGAAGAAAAACCATTCTAGAACGTTGGGTCGAAAAGTTTAAAGAATTCCTTGATAACGCTTAAATATTTTTCTCTATGGATTCTCAAATGAGTAATAATTTTAGCTTTGATTTACCAAAAAACAAAAGCAATGTAATAAAAGTAATTGGTGTAGGTGGAGGCGGAAGCAATGCAATCAATCACATGTTTAAACAAGGAATAAGTGGTGTTGACTTTGTGATTTCAAATACCGATGCTCAAGCTTTGAATGAAAGTCCAGTCCCCATTAAAATCCAGTTAGGAGCAACTTTGACTGAAGGCCTAGGAGCAGGAGCTAATCCTGAAGTTGGGGCTATGGCTGCTCAAGAAAGCTTTGAGGACATCAAAACACTTCTTTCAACTCAGACTAAGATGGTATTTATTACTGCTGGAATGGGGGGTGGGACAGGTACTGGTGCTGCACCTATAATCGCTAAAATGGCAAAAGAGATGGATGTTCTAACAGTTGGAATTATAACTATGCCATTCCAATTTGAAGGAAAGTTAAGACTTGATCAAGCAGAGCTTGGTTTAGAAAATATAAAGAAAAATGTTGATGCCTTAATTGTAATTAATAATAATAAACTAAGAGAGGTATACGGTAATCTTGGTTTTAAAGCTGGTTTCTCAAAAGCTGATGAGGTTTTATCCACGGCAGCAAGGGGGATTGCCGAGGTAATAACTCATCATTACCGACAAAATATTGATCTTAAAGATGCCAGGACAGTTTTAAAAGATAGTGGAACTGCTATTATGGGATCTGGTTTAGCCAGTGGAGAAAACAGAGCTCAAGATGCAATTATCAATGCTTTAGATTCTCCATTACTAAATGACAATAAAATAACTGGTTGTAAAAATGTACTTCTATTAATCGTATCAGGCTCAGAAGAAATTACAATTGACGAAATAGGGGCAATAAACGATTATATTCAGACTGAAGCTGGTAACAACGCGAATATAATCATGGGAGTTGGGGAGGATAAAAATATAGGAAGTTCCATTTCAGTGACAATAATCGCGACTGGATTTGGTGCTGATCAGCAAAATCATATCGTAAATACTGAAGCCAAGAAAATAATTCATACTCTTGAGGATGATCAAACAGTGGAAAAGGTATTGATGGGAGATACAGAAGACCATATAAATTTCGATTCAACAATAGAATTTGAGCAGGAGAAAATGATAGAAAAGAAATCTCCTTTAGTACAGCAAAAAATGTTTGAAACTAACAATGAGGATGAAAAAGATAACATTGAATCAGAGGAAATTTTATTAAAAACAATCCCTGAAGAAATTTTCGATATTCCTGTTTCCTCAGAACATATAACTATTGAGGGGTTAGATAGCGATAATTATGAAGAAATAATTTTATCAAATGAAATTAAAAATCTAGAGGTAATTTATGAGATTTTACAAGTCAATTCTGCTGAAGAAGAAGTATTAGTTGAGTATGAAGAGGATTTCTCAAATCAGGATTTAATCAATAATCTTACAAATGAAATACTTGATTTGGAATTGATTGATATTCAGACTGTCTCTGTTGAAGATAATAATGAAAATCAATTTATATTCGATTTCACATTACCTAACAAGAGTCAAGCTTCTAATGACGCTGAAAAGCTCGATAATGAACCAGATGATTTGGAAGTTCCCATTGAGGCTGAGGATATTAACCAGGCAATGGATTTTAAGTTTGAAATTATTGAAAAATCTGAACAAACTGAATCATTAAATTCAGGTCATAAAGAGGATAACTCAGAATCTAAATCCCCATTCGATAAAAGTATTAAAGAAACAATAGCCTCTGAAAATGAAAAAAGAAAAGAACACCTTAAAAAATTCAATCATTCCTTCAAACACAATTTGAGCAAGATTGATGAATTTGAAAAACAGCCAGCATATAAGAGAATGGGCTTGGATTTAGAGCAACATTCCTCATCAGACTCAGATGAATCTAGAATGTCATTGGATAAAGATAAAAATGATGATATTCAGTTAAGGTCGAATAATTCATTTTTACACGATAATGTAGATTAATTTAAGAATGATATGTTTTTACTAAAAAACCTTAATGATGAATTAAAAGCTGCAATGAAAGCAAAAGATACCCTAAAACTAGAGGCATTAAGGGCTATTAAATCAGCAGTTCTATTAGCTCAAACCTCATCTGGTGCTGGAGATGCATTATCTGAGGAAGACGAGATTAAATTGCTTCAAAGGCTTATAAAACAGCGAAAGGATAGTGCAGCGATTTATAAGGATCAGAACCGAGATGACCTTGCCGCGCCCGAGGAAGAACAAGCTGAAGTAATAGCTAAATTTTTACCAGAACAATTATCACTTCATGAAATAGAAGAAATAGTGTCTAACATTATATTAAAAATAAGTGCAGAGGGGATGAAAGATATGGGAAAAGTAATGGGAATGGCAACTAAGGAAATGGCCGGTAAAGCAGATGGAAAAACCATTTCTGATGTTGTAAAGAAGAAACTTTCTGTTTAAAATAAATCCTTATAACTCTTTTTAATATTTTCAGTAATTTATATAAACAATTTCTTATTGGACTAAGACTTACAAATGCGCTTCAGTATCAAATCTTTTGCCTAATCATCTAAGAATTACCCATTGCTTTAATTTAACATCCGTTTCAGAGGAAAGTTCCAAGGTTAGAGAACGGGCCATATAGACACCTGCAGCACGACTAGTTTCACCTACAGTAAGGCAAAGGGTTAGATCTTCTTCTGGCACAAATTCACCGCTATCTTTGTTATAGATAAATTTCTGATCGGATGAACTCGTATTACTTTCTACAAGTCTTAAACTCATGCCTTTTGAGGCTCCTCCAGGCATTTCTATACAGTAACCGATAAACTCAACAGAACAAATCTGAAGGGTTTCTTTGTTATAAGAAAACTGAACATCACCACCCATTGCCTTACAAGAATGTGCATGCAATTCTTCATTGAAGCCTCTACCTCGCGTATCAATACAATATCCTAGTTTATCTTTTTCATCTAGATTATCTGCAAGATGAATAACTGGTGAAGGAGTTTGGATAATGGGGGGATTTGCAGATGTCCCATCTACCGTTATATCCTCAATTTCATTTTCAATAACTTGAGCTGCTCCTTCTTTTTTACAACAACTTAGGGAAAAAACAATCAAACACAATAAGCTTCTGTACTTTAAATTATAATTCTTCATTTTTTGATTTGTTCTTAATAATTTTGTTCTTCAAAGGAACATTAATTTTAATAATTTTCGATATTAATTTATGATTATTAGAATTAATAATCACTCTTTTTTCTAATTTTGATTTTAAAATGGGGGAGTAGTTCAACTGGATAGAATAACAGATTTCGGCTCTGTTGGTTGGGGGTTCGAATCCTCTCTCCCTCACAAACGTTAAACCCATAAAGAATTGTGGGTACAATTTTACCGAAAGGGTTTTATTTTATAACCCAACGGGTCTTAATTTAATTTTTAAAATGCAAATTACCAATAATATAAAGGTGTGGTTCGAATGCTCCCTGGGTTACTTTATAAAAGTTAATATATTTTATACTTATTCAGATTTGTTAGTTAAAGATGAACACCTTCACATATAAATTGATTAGTGTTGATAGTATTATGAACTGATTTATCATCTTTACATGGACCTAAATATAAGGAATTTTTACTCATTTTTAATTCTGTAAATAACTGTGGAACAATTATTTAAAGCTTTATTTCTATAAAAAAATATTATATTTTTAGGAATTTTTTTATATTGCTCAAGACATAAATTTTACCAAACAATTAAAATCTTATGGCAAAAATTTTTTTTAAATCGTTATTTGCATTTTTTTTTGGCTTAAACTCAGCGATTGTTTCTTCTCAAGAAAATGATTTTAAAGTAATTAAAAATAGGATCTATCAAGTTTTAATTTCAAATGATTCTAATCTTTCTTTTCCTTATACCTTCACTACTGATGAAGAATTAGAAAAAACATTAAATGAATTTGATGGAGAAAAGTGGCCATCTATTGATTATGAGGACGTTTCACGTGAAAACTTCGATAACAGAATTCATACCCGTAACTTAGTAATTCTTGCAAGTAGTTATAAAAATGTGAAATCAAAATATTTTAAGAATTCAAAGGTAAAAAGGACCATTATTAGTGCATTAAAATTCTGGTGTGAAAATGATTTTATTGGAGAGAATTGGTGGAATAATCAAATTGGCACACCCAATGATCTTGTTCACTTAATGCTGATAATAGGGGATGAATTACCAAATTATTTAATATCAAAATCCCAAAAAATAATAAGCAGAGCTAATATCTCTAGTGGTGGTTCAAGACCTGGTGGAGATAGAATAAAAGTTTGTTCAATTGCCGCCAAAAATCAACTTTTTTTAAACGATATTGATCAGTTCAATCATATAATGAAAATTATAGAATCAGAGATAAAATTTGTGAGTTGGATTGGAAAGGATTTTGGGTATACATTTACAAATTCAAATGCAGGTGGTTTGGTTAGTTTTAAAAACGCAAATGGTAGGGGACTCCAATATGGAAATAGTTTTCACCACAGAACAGATGGAGTAAATAATACCCTATCATATGGGTATGGTTATGCAAAAGCATTTATTGAGTGGGCTCATTTAAATCGCGGAACTAAATTTTCCTTTTCCAATGATAAAATTAAAATGTTGATAGATTATTTTCTCGATGGAATAGCAAAAACCTCTGTTTTTGGAAAATATCCAGATTTTGGAGCAAAAAATAGAAGTATTTCAAGGAAAGGTTCACTAAATACTTTTAAAGGAAGTGATTCAAAAAAATTGATTGAGATATCTGACTATAGAAAAAAAGAATTAAATGAAATATTTAATCTTCGAACCGAGAAAAGGGATAAAACTTCTATATCACATGCTACATTCTACTGGAGCACTGAGCATTTCGCTTTTCAAAGGCCAGATTTTTATACCTCTGTAAGAATGTATTCAACCAGAAACATGAATATGGAATCACCATATAATAGTGAGGGCTTTTTAAACCATCACAGAGGTGATGGGACAAATTACGTATATACTAGGGGGAATGAGTATCACGATATTTCACCTGTGTATGATTATATGAGAATACCTGGCGCTACAATTGTTCAGAAAGATTCCTTACACCTATACAACATAAAAAATGAACTAAAAAAAATTGGTTTAAAGGATTATGTTGGAGCAGTTACGGATGGATCTTACGGTGCTGTAGGATATGATTTTCAGAGTTCCCATGACCCATTGGTTGCAAGAAAATCATGGTTTTTCTTCGATAACGAATATGTTTGTCTAGGCGCCGGAATTTCTACCAAGATGAATAATGAGGTTAATACTACTTTAAACCAGACCTTATTAAACGGCCAAGTGCTAATTTCATCAAATGGGAAAAATAAAATTATAGAAAGAGGAGAGCAGGAGTATAAAAACTTAGATTGGATTTATCACGATAATGTGGCTTACTTATTTCCTAAACCTCAAACTGTTTCAGTGAAAAATAATTTTGCCTCTGGCTCTTGGTGGAGAATAAACAATCAAGGCGATTCCTCAAAAGATAAAGTTGAATTGGGGGTTTTTAAGTCTTGGATAAACCATGGAGTGTCTCCAAGCAATGCATCCTACCAGTATATTGTTAAACCAAACGTAAGTCCAGAAAAAATAAATATAACTACAACACTTAAAAATATTGAAATACTTTCCAATACTCCATATCTCCAGGCAGTGAAAAACAATCATTTAGATATTGTTCAGATTGTTTTTTACAAAGGAGGTGAGGTGCAAATATCTGATGAATTGATTTTAAAATCTAGTACACCTGGCATAGTCATGTTAAAGCTTAAAGGAAATAAAATAAGTGAAATCTCTGTTTCTGACCCTAACCGTGAACTTTTGCAGATGAATTTTACCATAAACCAAAAAATTGTGGCTTTATCGAATGGTTTTCGTTCGAACTGGCTTGAGGATTATCAGTTTAGTCAGTTGATTATTGACCTACCTTCAGGGAATTTTTTAGGTAGTAGTAAAACAATTAAACTATAAATGAAAAAAATCCAATTACTTGCATTACTGTTTCTTGTTTTTTTAATTGGATGCAAAAAAGATAAGACTCCACCCAATGTAATTCTTATTATCACTGATGATCAAGGTTATGGTGATTTAAGTTTTAACGGAAATCCAAACATAATAACACCAGCTTTGGATAATTTTGCTGCTGAGAGTGTTAGATTTAATAATTTTTATGTTTCTCCTGTTTGTGCTCTCACAAGATCTAGTTTGATGACCGGAAGGTATTCATTAAGAACTGGGGTTAGAGACACATACAATGGCGGAGCAATAATGGCATCTTCTGAGGTTACTTTAGCCGAAATGCTAAAACAAGCAAATTTCACTACTGGAATCTTTGGCAAATGGCATTTGGGAGACAATTATCCTTCAAGACCCTCTGACCAGGGATTTGACGAGTCATTAATTCATCTAGCAGGTGGTATGGGACAGGTTGGTGATTTCACAAATTATTTCAAAAAAGATACAAGTTATTTCGATCCAATTTTATGGCATAATAATGAGCAAAAACCCTATAAGGGTTATTGTTCAGACATCTTTACAGAGAACGCGATTGAATTTATTGAGAAAAATAAAAACAATCCTTTTTTCTGTTACCTTTCTTTCAATGCACCTCACAACCCGCTTCAGGTTCCTGATGAATACTACCTGGCTTATAAGACCTTAGATCCAACCGATGGTATTGACCCTGAATTAATTCCTAATGAAAAAATTAGCGAAAAAACAAAAGATAACACACGTAAGGTATATGCGATGGTTACCAACATTGATGATAACCTAAAAAAGCTCTTTAATAAGGTTGATGAATTGGGCATAAAGGACAACACTGTAGTAATTTTTATGACTGACAATGGACCCCAGCATGCAAGGTATATAGCTGGGATGAAAGGCAGAAAGAGTAGTGTTTACAATGGTGGAATAAGGGTACCATTTTTTTTGAGATTTCCCGCTATCTTTAATGGTAACCAAGAAGTCAATCAAATTACTGCTCATATTGACCTACTACCTACCCTTTCTAAGTTATGTAATGTTGAAATGCCTAGAGATAGAAAAATAGATGGAAGAAGTTTTATTCCTTCCATCAATAGTGAGAAACTGCCAGAGAGAAGTTTTTTTTCATATTGGACTAGAAAATATCCTGAATTATTTAACAATATTGCTTTGCAGCGAGGTCAATTTAAGTTGATTGGTAAGACTGATTACAATTCTCCAATTGAAAATTTTGAGTTATATGATACCTATAATGACCCTTTTGAAAAAAATAATCTTGTAACTCAAAAAAAATCCATTGCTCTTTCTCTCAAGAAGGAAATGCACCAAACCTTTTTGGAACTAGTTAATTCAGAAAACTTAAAAAATCCTCCAAGAATTATGTTAGGAAGTGATTTTGAAAATCCAGTTTATCTTAATAGAAATGATGCTGGAGGTCAAAGAGCTGTATGGAACCAGGAGCAGGCTTATTCTTTCTGGAAAGTAGATATTAATAAAGAAGGCTTATATGATCTAAAATTTAAGTTTTTAAAACCACTGCCAGCCAATGGTAATATGTATTTAGAAATAGGTCAAAGCATACAGCAAAAATTTAATTCTAAAGATAATCTTGATCTGATAGAAATGAAATCGGTTTATCTTCCAAAGGGTTTCAATGATTTTACCCCTTTTTATATGTTTCAAAAGGGAAATTATTTTCCCCTATATGTTGAAGTTACTGCCAAATAGAGTTTAAGGAGCTTACTCTGAATAAGTTAAATATTACCTTTTCATTACCGATTAATTTGATGGTTTTGTTGGAATGATCTGAAATAGCATAATTTGTTGAAACACTATAGCCCTCGTCAATAAAAATTTCAATAGAAGTACGATCTAGTAAAACTCTAAAGCTTTTGAAACTTCTATCAAGAGAGGGTAACTCAGTATTTTCAAAATAAAATTTTCCTTTTTGATATGATAAAATTTGCCCCCTAATATTAATTTCAAAATTATTTACTTTTTTTGGATTGAAAGATCCATAAAGGTCAATGAGCTCATATCTATTCTTAGCAAGTTTTTTGTTAATGGTTGAGAGCTTATTTTTCCTGTATAAATTATTGCTATTGTATAAACTTTCAATTTCCTTAATTGGCCATCTAAATAACCGAATTCCATCAGGTGTTGTTTTTAATTCCATTGTACATGGGAATGACATTTGTTGATTAAATGGCATATTATTATCGACAAACACACTTTTTTTCCCTGTTCGCATCCATCCAATAATTACAGTTCTTCCATCAGGGCTATTATTAAAGGTTTGAGCCGCGTAGTAATTTTTTCCTAGGTCTCCAAGGTATTTTGACTTATTAGTAATCATCGATTTACCATCAAAAACTCCTACTTCATAATCAAAACTAGCATCGTATATAAGCCATTTCCTATTTTGAGAGTTTCCATCGACAGAGAGTTTAACCAAATCCATGCATTCATAAACCCAACGTCTGTCAAAATCACTTAGAAATTGCCAATTTTTAAGATCATTTGAATAGAAGAAACGAACTTTACCGAAGTCTTTTTTGTTTTTTATATCTGCTTTGCTTAACCATAAAACCATAACCCACTTTTTAGAAGGTTCGTGCCAAAAAACCTTAGGATCTCTCTCCGTTCTTCTACCTTTTCTGTCTGAAAATCCCTGGTTTGGAACCAGCGGTTTACCTCGATCAATTAAATTAAAACTCCGACCACGATCAATACTATAGGCTCCTGATTGATAAAAAGGATCTTCATTTTTTTGAGCGTGCGTAAAATAGGCTACAATAGCCTTTTCTTTTTCAGTATTTTTCCCCAAGCTGTTTATATTATCTACTACAGCAGTCCCTGAAAAGATAGTGCCATTTCCATAGGGCAAAATTGCATGAGGTAGCTGTATCCACTTTATCATGTCCCTACTTATCGCATGACCCCATGTCATATTTCCCCAATTAATACTTTTTGGATTGTGTTGAAAAAACATATGATATTCTCCTTTATAATAAACAAGGCCATTGGGGTCGTTTATCCAATTTTTTTTCGAACTAAAATGAAATTGAGGTCTTAAGACTTGATCATATTTTGTTGACGCATAACTTTTGAAAGTTTGAAAGCTGTCAATCATTAAATTGGATTGCTCTTGGGCTTTAGTAAACAAAAAAATAAATATTAAACAGTATCTCATGGAATTTGGTTCATTTTAATAATCATTAGCTTAGCAGATCTTTTTCTTAGAGGAAGATCAAAACTTATTTTTCCTTCATCATCAGTTTTAAAATTAATAATTTTATTGTAGGTTAGATTTCCAGCTTTTTTTATTTGAGATAAATTAATTGATTTAGAATTTTTCGGACTTCCCATCTCTATCCATTTTTGGTAAGTATTATTGTTTTCTTTGTCTAAGATTATTGTTTTAATTTGATAAGAGGTACTTTTTTTTAATCCATTTAGTTCTATCTTAATTTCATTATTTCCTGTTATTTTCTCTGATTCTGATTCCTCATAATTATAAGTTAGTAGTACAATTTCTTTTTCAGATTTCGTAGCGATTAGCCCAAATCTGCTGTCTTTTTTTGCTTTTATGACCTTAATACGATTTTCTTTTAAGAGACCCATCATTTCGAAACCAGTTTGAATAGGTTTTGGAACATTTCCTGCAGTAAGCAGCTCTCTTTTCCCAACAAAAAATTCATCCTCATCTGCTTCCCAAGAGAACCCCCAATAAAGTAGTAATGAAGTTGGGAATTTGTAATTATCTTCAATTTCATACAGCGAGTTAACTAACTTGAAAAGAAATAGTGGTGAACTAATTGAATTCCTGTAGATTAGATCGGGATAATCTTTAACTGTTCGAAAATAATTCGAAGAAAGTCCCCATTCGTTTATATGAAATGCTGTCCCTTTGAGAGAAGGAAATAATTTTAGTAATCTTTGTAACCACAAGACAGAAAGTGTAAAACGCTGAACCTGAGGTTGAATATGAGGGGCTTTATTTAACCATTTTCCTGAAAGTCCATATATGTGATAGGAAATAAAATCAATTTGTGTTCCTTTTTTACCTGTTACATAATTAATTCCATTAGTTACATGATTGAGGAATGACTTTAAAAAATATTCATGGTAACAAGCAGGCCCACCAACACGAAGCTCTGAGTCGACAGATTTAACAGCATCTACAAATACATCATACATTTTGTAAAAAATTTCTAATTGGTCACTAGGCCACCCATCTGGTTCATTCCAAACCTCAAAAAACCAACTACGGACTTCTTCTATTCCAAATTGATCAATAAAATTTTGGGTTATGGCTTTCATAAGGTCTGACCATTTTTTCCAATCATTCGGTCCAGTATTTATTATTGTCATACCCTCGTCATTTCCCTTAGAAGATTCACTTGCATTATTAGTCAATAACTCTGGTAGGTAATCATATTCTACTATAGGTTTTATTCCGTTTTCTATGTAAGATTGAAAAACCTTGTTAACGTTTGAAAAATCATAAATGGGGTTCCCATATTGGTCTTCACTGTAGACATTTTGACCTCTAATCACCCCATGTTTTAAATCTTTATTAAAGGTATGGTGTGATCTTAGATAACGGTGAGACCCTTTTTCACCCATTCTCTTAAGTAAAAACTGGCCTGCAGGCTTTAAACTATGATAGAATAAATGATCTGACCCTGCAGCTTTCCAAAATTCTGTATTTTTTCCAATTACTTGATCCACCTTGACAGAAAAACTATTGTCCTGAGCAAAAATCAATGAGGAAATTATAAGGGTTATTAAAGTAATTTGCTTATTCATTTTATTGATCTAATTTAAAAATGTAAACCTGTCTAGTTCCATTGTGTGTTGAATTAAAACCAATAATTTTACTCGAGGGGCTCCAACGACAATGTATATCACATCGCCAATCTTTTTTGTAATTTATATTATTTTGAAATCGACCAAGTGAAATTACAGCTTCACTATTCATGTCCATTAGAAATATTTTTTGTTCGTTCATTTCATTTTTTGGATAGGTATCAGTTACCATCCATTTCCCATCTGGTGAAAATGTACCATGTCCATCATAGTCTAGTAGTCCTTTTCCTAAACGATAATAGTTTTTTTTATCAACATCAAATATGATGTGCCCGTACATCTTCTTATTGTACTTGGCACTAACCATAAGTTCGTTATCGTTTAACCAATCAAAATGTGATCCCCCCCAACCCTCTGGAAAGCATTTTTTTAAATTGGTTCCATCTCTATTAACTGTAAAAGCAATAGTATTGATGCCAATAGGTTTTGCTCTTGATAACCAAAATACTTTTGAACCCTTTTTGCTAAATAAAGTGTGGTTAAAGTAAGCAATCCTGTTTTCAGAAATTTCAGGTACATATTTTTTTATATCATAAAGAGAAACAATCAATTTAGCTTCACCAGTTTCTAGGTTAACTAAAAATAAACCGTCATCTTTAGGATAAACTTGATTCTTTTTTGATTCTTGACCATTCCCCCCATACCCATAGGAACCCCTTGTGAGTCTTAAACGTGCGAAATTTATGCTGAGTGCTTCTTTACCATTTGGAGAAACAGCACTAATAGGATAGTTAATTACCTTCTTTTCTTTTTTTGTATGTACATTTAAAATGACTGAAACAAATTTACCCTCCCTTAAATCATTATAAATTATTAAAGAGTCAGGATTTGTATATAGCCAGTGTGCCATGCAACCTTGCTGAAAATTCCATGCATGTGTTTTTGTAATTGGAATAAATTCTTTATTTCTTAGATGAACTAAGCCTAGAGTAGCAGGCTCATTTTCATTTGGTAAATGGTTCTTTATTTTTGTTCTCAATACAGTTGCGTATTGTTCATTGGCACTAAATGAGTTAATACCATAATAACTGGCGAAAAAGTGTTCATAAGGTTGTTCAGTTAACTGAAAAGGTCCAGTAATAGATGGAAATTTCAATAAATTATTTTCTGTTTTTTTATCAGTATTCTGACCATGCGCTTTAATTAAAAATATCAGTAAAAGTATAATTGTGTGAATTTTTAGGATTTCCATATGCGGCTCTTATAAATTTTCAACAATCGATTTTACTACAACTTTAGCGAGCTCTTTGCTTCCATATTTAGAAAAGTGAACGTTGTTCGGGCGTTGTAATTCATTCATTCTAGGAAGTACAAAACTGTGAAGGTCATTTATTTTGACTTTGTGTTTTTTCATTACACCCAAGGCAATTTGATTATAAATTTTATGCATACCAGGCTTTCTAGCTGGTTTTAGCTTACTATTTGGATATGGTGTTGTAGTAGCAAAAATCAATTTTGCCCCTGTTTTTTTTAAGATTTCAACAATTTTTTCCAGATTGTCTTCATATTGTTCAGGAGAAGCCTGGTGTGGATCATTAAAACTATTACTGTTTTTTCCGTTTACTGGATTTACGTGTTTAATATCGTGGAGCCCAAAGTTGAAATGAATTAAGTCCCAGTTTGTTTCTCCAATCCAATTATAAATATGTTTTAGTGCTTTACTAGTGCCACCGCAGTTTTCAAACCCTCCATTTGGTAGCATTGGTCGTCTAATATCGGCTTTACCAACAAGCAACTTTTCAATAAATGGAAAATATCCGATAGAAATTGAATCACCGAGAATTAATATCTTGGGTAACTTTTTTTCCTCATTTAATGATTTAAAGGAAGGATAAATTATACCCAAGAGACAAATTAAAATAAATCTTAAGAAACTATTCCTATTGATCATATGATGTTTTAAAGGATTAAAGTATCAATTATGAATCAATAAAAAAAATCCTCGTAAGTTGGATTAATTTATCAGACTTTTTAAAAAGTTTTTTACAGCTTTTGGATTTTCAATAAAATATTTAGCCTGAGTCTTTCTTTTTCCAACTTTCACTGTAGTGGCATGCTTAGGAAGGTCATTAAACATAAATTCATCAGTCACGTCATCACCTATGCAAAGAATAAAATCAAGTTCCTTATCACTAATAATTTCAGAAACAGCTGTACCTTTATTAAACCTTCCAAAAGCAACCTCAATAGCCTTATCTCCATCAAGAATGTTGAGATCATCAGATATAAGACTAGTCAATACGGTCTTTAGCTCAACTACTCTTTCAACTGCAAGTTCGGGATCGGTTTTTCTGTAATGCCAAACCAAACTATTTCTTTTTTCCTCAATAAAAGTTCCAGGAGTTCGGTCAGTAAAAGTTTCTAACAGTGGTAAAATATCTTTTTGCCATTTTAATTGATTAGACCCTCTACTTGTCCAGCAACCATTTTTTAACTTTATTAAATAGCCGTGCTCTGCTACCATAGCTATCGGTAAATTACCAAAAAATCGATCCAAAAATGTCTGATCTCTTCCACTAACAATTGCCACGTCCGTATTTGGAAGTCCTGATATTTTTTTTATTAGTAATGTCAAATCCTCCTCTGGCTGAGCTAACTCTGGGTCATCGTGAAAGTCAACCAAAGTGCCATCATAGTCCAGCAATATCATTCTTCTTTTTGAATGTTTAAATTTTTCAATTAGATTCTTATTAATTTTTTTATTAATTGTTTGAGCAGGATATTCCTCCTCAATTAAAGGTTTTGATTTTAGGGCTTTCATAAATTCATTAGCCCATAGCTTTACAGAATACCTACGTAGCCGTTTTTGCATGCTGAGGTTTCTCTTTTTTTGTTCCTCAACAGGCATATTTATTGCAGTTAAAATCGACTCTGCCATTTGATTCAAGTCAAAAGGATTTACCATTAAAGCTTCATACAACTCTTTTGAAGCTCCAGCCATTTCACTTAATATAAGAACACCATCACCACTAACCCTAGTGGCTACGAACTCTTTGGCTACTAAATTCATACCGTCTCTAACGGGAGTAATCATTCCAATGTCTGAAGTCATGTAAAGATCTATAAGGTCATCAAAAGCCATTGCTCTATAATAGTACCAAATTGGAGTCCAATTGACGGTGGCAAACTTTCCATTTACCCTTCCTACAATTTCGTCCGTTTCCTTTTTGAGACGTTTGTAGTCGGACACACTTGAGCGGGAGGGAACAGTTAACATAACCAATCTAACTTTCTCAAGGTATTTGGGATACTTAGTCAAGAAGAGTTCAAAAGCTTTAATCCTATTAATTACTCCCTTGGTATAATCCAAGCGATCGATAGATAGGATTAATTTCCCTTTATCGGCTCCCTTTTTATGCAATTCCAGTTGTTTTTTTAAGTCAGATTTTTCAGATTGTTTCATGGCTAAATGAGAAGTGGCAGCAGTATTAAACTTATCATAATCAATACCCATTGGGAAAGTATTAACAACAACCTCTCGATTTCCAAGACTAACACGATTAAAAGAAACTTCTTTTTTTAAAATTCTCTTAACGGAGCTTAAAAAATGACGTTCATAGTCATAAGTATGAAACCCAATAAGATCTGCACCAAGCATACCCTCTAAAAGAGGCTCTCTCCATGGAAAAATTCTAAAAATTTCAAAGGAGGGAAAAGGAATGTGCAGAAAAAAACCAACTGTTATTTCTGGCCTTACATCTTTTATCATTTTTGGGCAAAGGAGTAATTGGTAGTCATGAATCCATATTGTGTCGCCTTTTTTAATATTTTGAATTACACTATCAGCGAACTTTTTATTTACCTCAATATATGAGCTCCACTGATCTTCTTTGAAAACTGAGTACTCAATAAAGTAGTGGAATAATGGCCAAAGTGCTTTATTGGATAATCCGAAATAAAAATTTTCAATTTCAATGTCATTTAATGAAACAGGAAAAAACCCCTCTGATTCTAACGATTTTTTTAAAGGCCCCCATGAGTCTTTATCAATTTGTTCCTCGTTTATTCCGGGCCAACCAACCCATAAAGATTCCTGACCCATGTGAACTGAGTTCATTCCTGTGGCCAAACCACCAGATGTAGCGGTAAATTCAAAAGAATTATCTAACTTAGTTATCTGAATCGGAAGCCGATTAGAAACTATAATATTTTTAGCCATAACCCATTTTAAAAAGAATTAATCTCTACAATTTATGGATTTAAACAAGTTGCCCCCCCCAACTGATAACCTTAATTACGGAATTATAGGAAATTGTAAAACTTCTGCCCTTATTAATGAGGATTCTTCAATAGAATGGTGTTGTTTGCCACAATTTGATTCCCCTTCAGTTTTTGGAAAAATTTTGGATCAAAAAAAAGGGGGTTCATTTAAAATTTTATGTGATAACAGCTATAGTATTGTTCAAAAATATGTGGATAACACATGTATTTTAATGACAAAATTTGATAATGGTTCAGATGCATTTGAACTTTTAGATTATATGCCTAGATTTCAGAAAGAGAATGGAGTTTATTATGCTCCACCTGAAATTTGTAGGATTTTAAAGCTAGTTAAAGGAAATCCAAAATTAAAAGTTTTATACGATCCTAAACTCGTTTACTCAATTGGCAGAACTAATAATTATGAAAAAAATGATTTTATAGTTAGCGTTGTTAATGAAGAAAGATATGATACTCTCTATTTATACACTGACCTTAACAAAAAAAATATTTTGGAATGTTCCGAAATTTCTCTTGACAGAGATTATTTTTTAACTATCTCTTACAATGAAAAAATTAACCCTCCAAGTCTGGATCATATAAACTTAGAACTTGAGAGAACAAAGGTATATTGGTTAAATTGGTGCTTTAAAACACCTACCTACAAGAATTATAACTCCCAAATACTTCGAAGTGCAATGACTTTAAAATTATTAACTTTTGAAAAAACTGGGGCAGTTCTTGCGGCCGCAACAACTTCGCTTCCTGAAACAATTGGAGAAGTAAGGAATTGGGACTATAGATTTTGTTGGATTCGTGATGCCTCAATGGTAATTAAAGTAATTACTAAGTTGGGACATGTAAAAATTGTAAAAAAGTTTATAGATTTTATTTTAGATATTATTCCAGATAAAAATGAAAAACTCCAGATTATGTACGGTATTAATGGAGAAAAAATGTTAACTGAAGAAACACTTGATCACTTATCTGGATATGAAAATTCAAGACCTGTAAGAGTTGGTAATGCTGCATTTATTCAGAAGCAAAATGACATATACGGTATTCTAGTTGATGCCATACACTATCAAATTGAAAAATATATAAATGAAAATGACAAACACGAGGAACTTTGGTCAATTGTAAAAAATATTGTTTGGGTTGTTGATAATAACTGGAAAATGCCTGACAAAGGAATTTGGGAATTTAGACAAGAAGATCAGCATTTTACTTTTTCAAAACTTTTATGCTGGGTGGCTGTTGACAGAGCAATAAAAATTTCTGAATTAATACAAGGTGGCAAATCTGCTAAGAAATGGAAATCTTTGAGGTCTGAAATTTACAATGATATTATTGAAAACGCATGGAGCAACGAAAAACAAGCCTTTACCCAATCTTATGGAGCTGAACATTTAGATGCCTCTGTATTATTAATGGAACCTTATGGATTTATTAATGCCAAGGATACTAGGTATGTAAAAACTGTAAAAGCTATTGAAAGGGAACTTTCTCACGAGGGACTTTTATTTAGGTATAAAAACGTGGATGATTTTGGAACTCCTAGTTCTTCATTTACAGTTTGTACCTTTTGGTTTATAAATAGTCTTTATAAAATTGGAGAGAAGGAGAAATCAAAATTGATGTTTGATAAATTACTATCCTACAGTAATCATTTGGGACTTTTCAGTGAAGATATTGACTTTAAGTCGAAACGTCTTTTGGGGAATTTTCCTCAAGCATATTCCCATTTAGCATTAATCGATACAGCAATGAATTTCAATTAGCAACTTATTTCCTAAGTTTACTTAAAATTTTTAAATTCCCATATCAAATATAAATGTTAAATTTATATACATTTTAAAATTATTTTAGAAGAATCGAAACCAAACAACATTTAAAATGAAACTTAAATCATTAATTTTCTATTTATTATTTTTTTCCTTCATAACTTTTTCATTCTCCCAAACACCAACTAATCCCTGGTCTTTAGGAGTTGGAGTTAATGCTATTGGGATAATGAATGAAAGTAATATTGACTCTGAGATGGGGTTTGGATTCCCATACTTAAGTATTTCAAGACATATTAAGGGTGGATTTTCAATTGGTGCTCAATACAATATTGGAGAATCCAAAATCGATAAATTAGCAAAAGATTATGTATCAATTGATGGTTTTTTAAAATATAATCTTTCTGAAAAAAAATTCATACCCTTTATAATTGGAGGATATGGGTTATCTAATTTTGAAAATGATCCTGAGGCAGATGGGTATTTTCCTTCCAGGAGTGCTGGAAGGACTATTTTTGGAGGAATTGGTTTTGATATCTTTTTTACCGAAAAAATTTCATTAAAACTTTTATCCACCTATAGGTCTTCTAGCGAAAATGGAACGTTCAATCACATACAAAATGCAGCTGCTTTAACTTTTAATTTAGGAGGACGTGACTCTGATAAAGATGGAATATCTGATAAAAAAGATAAATGCCCAGAAGTCCCCGGTTTAAAAGAATTTGAAGGATGCCCAGATACAGATGCAGACTCCATTCCAGATAATAAAGATAGCTGCCCTGATGATTTTGGTTTAATAGAACTTAATGGATGTCCTGATAGTGATAATGATGGGGTAGTTGATAAGAATGATTTGTGTCCAAATGAAGCAGGTCTAAAGGATCTTAATGGCTGTCCTGATTCTGATGAGGATGGTGTAATTGATGGGGATGATAAGTGCCCTGATGAACTCGGTGACCCTCAAAATGAAGGTTGCCCCTGGCCGGACTCTGATGGTGACACTATTACGGATAATATTGATTCATGCCCTGATCAACCTGGTACCACTGAAAATAGTGGTTGTCCTGAGCTTTCTTCTGAGATAGTGACAACTATAAATGAATTATCTACACAAATAAATTTTGTTGCGGGATCCTCTAGAATACAAGGAAAACCTGTTAAAGATGCTCTAATTGAGATTAAAATTCTCTTAGATAATAATCCCAGCGGTAATCTTATAATTGAGGGACATACATCAAGTGATGGTGACGAAAAAGCGAATCTTATACTTTCTAAAAATAGAGCAGAGGCTGTTCGAGATTATTTGATAAGTATAGGTGTTAACCCAGATAGATTAAAAACTGAAGGATATGGGGAAGACAGGCCTTTGACTGATAACGACACTATTGAGGGAAGACTAACTAACAGAAGGGTTCAATTCAGAGCTGAATTTTAGAGTTTTTTTAAATTATGGATTGCCAATATCGGATTTTTTGCAGAAAACACGTAATTTCCAGCTACCAAAATATTTGCACCAACCTCAATTAAACTTCTAGCATTTATATCAGTTACCCCCCCATCAATTTCAATTAGTGCTGAGGACTTATTTTTATCAATCATTAGTTTTAATTCCTCCACTTTTTTATAGGTACTTTCAATAAAGGTTTGCCCTCCAAAACCTGGATTAACACTCATTATGCAAATCAAATCCACATCATTAATGATTGACTTTAGAAGCTTTACAGGTGTGTGAGGATTTAGAGCGACACCAGCCTTCATACCGTAAGATTTGATTGACTGCAAAGTCCTGTGAAGATGATTTGAAGCCTCGTAGTGGACAGTTAATATTTCACTGCCTAGAGCTGCAAAAGTCTCAATATATCTCTCTGGTTCAACAATCATAAGATGAACATCTAATGGTTTTTTTGCATGATTTGCAATTGATTTTAAAACAGGCATTCCAAACGAAATATTTGGAACGAAAACACCATCCATGACGTCTATATGAAACCAATCAGCCTGACTATCGTTAATCATTTTACAATCTCTTTCTAGGTTACCAAAGTCTGCTGCAAGAACTGATGGAGCGATTAGTGGTTTCATTTTAATACATTTTTGAAAAAAAGCAACCAAGAGGTTGCTTAAAAGTTATCCCAAGTAAGTTTTTAAAATTTTACTTCTTGAGGTGTGTTTTAACCTTCTGATGGCTTTTTCTTTAATCTGCCTTACTCTCTCTCTCGTTAAGTCAAAAGTTTCACCTATTTCTTCTAGGGTCATCGCATGTTGATTACCAAGACCAAAATAAAGTCTAACAACATCAGCTTCACGTGGTGTAAGGGTTTCGAGGGCTCTTTCTATTTCAGTTCTTAATGATTCATGCAAAAGGGTCTTATCAGGGTTTGGAGATTCGCCGCTATTCAATACATCGTAAAGATTTGAATCCTCTCCTTCCACTAGAGGGGCATCCATGGATACGTGTCTTCCAGAATTTTTTAGTGATTCCTTAACGTCATTTATAGTCATATCCAATTCTTTGGCAATTTCCTCGGCCGAGGGAGACCTTTCATGGGCCTGCTCTAGAAAAGCATAAGTTTTATTAATTTTATTAATTGACCCAATTTTATTTAGTGGTAGTCGAACGATTCTTGATTGTTCGGCAAGCGCTTGTAAAATCGATTGGCGAATCCACCAAACAGCGTAGGAGATAAACTTAAATCCACGTGTTTCGTCAAATCTTTGAGCGGCTTTGATTAAGCCTAAGTTACCCTCATTTATAAGGTCAGGAAGAGTCAGACCTTGGTTTTGATATTGTTTGGCAACTGAAACTACAAAGCGAAGATTTGCTTTAGTTAGTTTTTCCAAAGCAACCTGATCCCCAGCTTTAATTCGTTGAGCTAATTCAACTTCTTCTTCAGCAGTAATTAAATCTACTTTTCCTATTTCTTGGAGATATTTATCCAGAGAAGCAGTTTCTCTATTAGTTACCTGTTTAGTAATTTTCAGTTGTCTCATTGTTTCTTATATCTATAATCTTATACGTAAAAAATTAACTAATGTTTCACCCAAAAAATTTTTTTTTGAATTATGTTATTTCTCAATTATTCATTTCTTTCCCGCCAGATTTTTTCAAACGTTCTGGTCTTTGAAGAAGTGCTTTTCTTGACACTTTTGGCTTTCTTGTTTTAGGATCAATACCAAAATATTTCACATCAAAAGTATCACCAATATTTATTTTATCTGTAACCTTTTCAATTCGTTCCCAGGAAACTTCAGAAATATGAAGTAAAATTTCATTGCCAGGAACAAACTCTACGACTGCTCCAAAGTCCAATATTTTAATCACTTTAACATTATATATTTCTCCTACTATAGGT
>CEWG01222762.1_pt1 | contig 25675 bp, 25 predicted proteins | sample 361411 | NCBI WGS metagenome assembly CEWG01 (sample SAMEA2622173, study PRJEB7988) | marine metagenome | biome: marine biome (ENVO:00000447); feature: surface water layer (ENVO:00002042); material: "saline water (ENVO:00002010), including plankton (ENVO:xxxxxxxx)" | depth 5 m | reverse complement strand
CGTTTTTTTCGTCGAGACTTGGGCGGTTGTTTCTGTTGAACTGCGGGTTTTCCTGGAGATTCCATGCGATTTTCCTCGCTCATCTCTGTGAGTCCTCCGTGCTCCAACATGGCTGCAAATTCCTCCATGCTGAGAGCATCACCTGCTAGCAGGCGTTCACTCAATTCTGGAATTGAGGGGGGCACGGTGTCCTCGGAGCCAACAGTGCTCTGTTTGAGAAATGCTCGCAACCGCCCGGCCTCTTTTCGGAGTTGCTTTGAGGATTCCCTTTTCTTCGTGATTTGTTGAGCGTACTTTCGGTCATTTTTGTTCACGTTTTTGACGGTTTCGAGCAACATTCGCCTCGCTTGATTAAGATCGGCAACAACCGATTTTTGCTCTTGGTAGATTTTCAGCATGGCTTGCAACTCAAAAAACCGAGAAAACATCTCGATTTCACTGGCCAACGTTGGTGACTCATGGTGGTTGCTTGTGGTGGTTAATTTGTCGAAAAATTCGGAAATCGTGTTGCGCACGCGATGCCGAGGAACGCTCAGGCGCTGAACCAAGCGATCCCGATCAATAAGGCAGGTATCGAAGCGATTTTTTTGTTCAATGGCGAGGCTGATCAGTTCCTCTGCATGCTTCGAATCTCCGATAACCGGTGCGGGGCCTTTGTTGACGGCAAACCGGATGGTCTCTGAGTGGATTTTCTTCTTTATTTGGAGTTCGACAAGTGTGGCATCTGTAGCGTTCACTTTTTCCAAGACTTCACCGTACATGGCTTCAACCTCAGCGGCTTCAAGTTCAACAAGGTCCTCGAACAGTGAAGCGGTTCTTCGAGTCATTGCTTCTCCTCCGTGACCGGTTGCTGCTTTGATTTTGCATAACTTGAATCACCTCCCGAAGCGAGACGGTTCGCATCTTCGAGCAGATGCCCCCAATCACCATTGCTCATGTTGGTCCAAAATTCAATTGATTCATCGCAATCTTTGACGCTGTTTTTCAACGTCTGAAGGCGGGAACTCGTTCGTCGTCGAAAGGACTCATGTTCGTCGTAGATGTTTTGAGCTTTTTTCAATGCCGCCTGGTGTGCTGATGAATCGTTCTCCATCGATTTGAGCGTCATGAGGGCATCCCTCGCATCTTTGGCGAGTTTGTAAGCCCGATTGTTCTCTTCAGTTCGTTGTTGAAGGGCTTCCGGTAGGCTTGCTGCCATGGATTGTCTCCGTCCCAATATGGCCTCGACCATTCTCTCGGGCGTGATGGACAACAACTCCTCCGCCTGCATTGGTTTGGGGTGTTCATTCAACGTAAAAGAAACAACCCCTTGGGTCACCTACTTGCGAGAAGGTGAAGAACCACTTTCTCCACGCATCTTCATGCAGGGCGACTTGGCTGGGGCGAGGAGGTTGAGTCTCGCGTTGGTCGTTTTGTTCATGATACCCCTTTTTTCTGGAGTTCAAGCCCAAGGAGGTGGCGTTTTAATTGAGGAGGCCTCGTTTGGAATCCCGGACTATGCCACGGTGGAGTCGTCGAACCTTTCAACCACATTAGAAGTGCATGAAATGGTTGGGTTCTCAGCCAACATAACCCTCACGCTCACAGTGGAATCTCTTGAGGGGGTTCTCCTATCCAATCAAAGTCAACTTCTTTCCGAACTCGGCGCTTTTGAGCTTCGGAACATCTCCGCTAACTTCACCAATCTTCCATACGGATTTAGCAAAGTCACGGCAGAACTCTCTGGAGAAGTTGGGACGAATACAAGCACGCACAAGAGTTCAATCTCTCGAACCGTGCAACGGCTTAGGCCGCTGTCTGTTTCGCTTGGAGGCGTGGGGAGCATTGTTTCCGAACCTGTGCATCAGAACGGATCATCGACCACAAACCTCTCGCTTCATGACGGCGATTACCTCCGCATTGACTTCCCGATTATCAACGACGGGGATGTCAACTGGACAGGAGGGGCTGTCGTCGATCTTCACAACAATGGTCACCATGAACAGGTCGTTTTGGAAAACGCAAGTGTGGAGGCCTCCTCCTCTTCCTTTGTTTCCCTCCAACCGACCATGCAACTCACCGAAGGTGTGCTTTCTTGGTGGGTCAATCTTACCGGAAATGTAGGAACTGAACCGGGAACGCACGAGTTGAACGGCACATGGGTCGTCGGTCCCCCTCCGTTGGCGATGCTCGAAGGGGCGCTCTCTTCGGACGCAGACGAAGTAGTAGCGGGTGGTAAACTCAATCTTTCCCTCCGCGTTTGGAACAACGGTACCATACCCTACGACGGAGGTTTGTCATGTTTGGAAGACGGCATTGAAGTGTTCAACCTTAGCGACGTCAGCATCGGTGCTGGAACATCCGTTGATTGGACCTATGAGCGGTCAGCAAAACCAATGGTTGTCGTATGTGAAACGGTTGGTTCTCGGATTGATCCCTCGTCAACGTTCCCAGTCACACTCAACGTTGCTATGCCATCTGCGGTGTTTGAATCAGCGGGTTCGTCGACCCCGACATTGTCAGGTGGTCCATGGCACAAGGGCGACACAGTGGCTGCCAATTTGCTTCTTCGGAACACAGGGGAGCTCGATGGGCGCGTTCGTCTTGTACTCTCCATGGATTCATCGGTTGCACAAGGAGCGTGGGTAGAATTAAGCGAGGGTTCAGCTGGAGAGGTCTCCTCAAGCATGCAACTTCTCAACGAGGGCATGCAAACGCTCTCATGGTCGCTGGAGAGCGATAATGGCTTGGTGGTCGGTGTGGATGAGGGGGCACTCAGCATGTCTGTGCAAGCACAACAATCCGTTGGAGTCTCGGTCATGGATGTCAACAAAACAGCGGATGAGGGCGTCCAGTTCACCGTGAAATTGAACCTGGATGAAGGGAATGAACGAACGGTTCGTCTCCAAGTCGGTTATGAAACGGGTGATTCCACGGTTTTCTTGCAAGAAAATGACCTTCTTCTTCAACCGGGCATGCAGATGTTTACCTTTTCTTTTGGAGACATTCAAGCGGACAGTCTCGTTGCTCAAATTTCTCCGGTTGGATGGATGATTGGGCCAGGTCCACTTGCGACCACGGCATCCCTTTCTGATGAGCCAACCGTGTTTTGGATTGAGTTTTCGAGCACAACTGATCCAATACGGCCTGTTCAAGGGGATGAGGTCACGCTTCAACTCACGGTGCGACAAACCGGTCCGTTCCAACATTCACAAGGCGAGGTCTGGGTGGTTGATTCATACGGTTCAAGTTTGGCAAAAGTCACTTCTCCAGCTTGGCAGGATACGTCAGAAAGGACGTTTTCAATGGAGATTACCTGGCCCAAGGGTAGCAACGTCGCTCTCCAAGCGCTTTGGCACATAAATGGGAACGTCGTCAACGCTGAAGTAACGTACGTTTCTGGTGAGGATGTCGTTGAAAACTCCAATCAATGGCCACTGGCGGCCATCGCTTGGGGATTGATGCTCGGTGGAGCAGTTTCCTTGGTGCTTCGTCTTCGAGCACAAAAACAACATGCACCTCGGCCAAAAAAGGAGTCAACCGCACAAAAACCATCCATGACGACATCGTTCAACAAGGACGAGAAGCGCGAGGTCTCTTGCCCTGAATGCGATCGTCGCCTTCGGGTTCCCGTATCATATTCAGGGAACATCGGGTGCCCAGATTGCGGATTCAAATTCACCGTGGATGCCTCAGTCCCCCCCTCCTCGGAGCCTGAAACCGAAGATGATGACGATGTTGAGGTCCAAGAAAACGAAAGTGAAGAGCTTCCGGAAAAAATAGAGATCGGCTGCCCTGCTTGCGACCAGACATTGCGGATACCGAGTTCCTACGAGGGTTCCGTTCGATGTCCGTCGTGCACCCAAGTCTTCAAAGCCAATGAAGGCTTACGCACCCCGTAGGGTGGGACAATGGTAGGACACTTTCAAGAATTTGAAGATGAGTATCTTGAGATGATGTACGAATTCCATGAAAGTGATGAAGGTGGCGTCGTCCGAACCGGCGACCTTGCCTCTGGATTGGGCGTAAGTCCTGCCTCAGCAACTGAGATGGTTCAGCGGCTTGCTGCACGTGGTTATCTTGAATACATTCCATACAAAGGCGCCCGTTTGACCGAACAAGGGCTGGTGCACGGGCAGAAAATGAAACGTCGCCATCGCCTCGCCACCGTGTTGCTCAAACTTTTGCCTTACGACGGAAATCCACACGACACAGCATGCAGGTTGGAACATGCCATTGACGACGACATGGAGGTTGCGCTCTCGCATTTGGTAAACGCCGAAACCCGTGACCCGAGCGGTCGTTTGATTCCAAAACCCACCTCTGATATCGCCGAACGACTTTCTTCCATGGGGCAAACATGTTCACTCGATGTACTGGCCGAGGGTGATTCCGGACGTTTAACCATCCTGCTTGTGCCGGCAACTGAATTGACGGTCATGAATCAACAAGGTTTTGAAATCGGTGCTTTCGTTCGGAAAGAGAACAGTTCATTTGTGTTGGAAAACGGAATTGCCATACAACTCTCGGACGATGTGATGAAGTCAATTTTTGTCAAAATTGAACCAAAAACTGTGTGAACACTTTAGAACAAACCTTCGCATCAGGAACCATGGCTGAGGAAGACCCTCTGGTGATTGACGAGGTCGATGAGAAACCGTCTCCAAAAACGCAAGGTTTCGGATTCTACCTCTCCGAATCAATTATCCATGCCATTGACCGGCAAATTATCAGCTCTGGCTTACGCCTCATCATGTTTCTTCCAGCCTTTTCAGCCATCACTTTTTTCTCAAGCTGGGCTTTTTCACAATCTTCTCCATCCTTTTGGGAAGAAAACATTGCCCCAAACATCGGGCTCGGATTCGCTACGTTCATGGCGAGCCTGACCTTTGTGGTTGTTTTGGGTTACATCTTGGCCGTCGGATTCCATCGCTACAGGGTCAGCATTTCTCTGGCCACGTTCCATGAACGCGTCAATGCATCGAACAACGAGCATCGCTCTGTTCAGTCCCTCCATGGATACGATGGTTTGCTCCATCAGTTGCAAACCTCCATGTCCCACCATACAAAATCGCTGATGCTCGCGATTACATCTGCTACGACGCTGATCATGGTTTTCTGGTACGGCACTGGGACCGTCTATGGAAACTTGTTCTTGCTGACCTCGGCCTCGTTCCTTCTTTTGTCGTTTGGCCAGCACCTCCCAACACGAAGTACACCGTTCAACATGGTCGAGCAAACGGGCTTACTCCCGGCGTATATCCCCCCGGTTCATCCGTCGACACTCAACATGGTGTTCAACGATTTAATCAAGACCCACATGGACCCTTTGCTCCGGTCGCAATACGATGAGTACACCAAAACACTTGAGACAAGTTTCAAGCGAGGAATTAATCGCCACTTTGCCCATGAGAAATTTTTGATGACCCTCTACCGACATGCTACGGGCTTGGACAGAAAAACGCTGGAATCTGAGATGGGAGAAATTTTGACGAAAAAAGGAATGGAGCACGTCTTTTCCCACGAGACCTTCACTCTGGAAGCATGGCTGGTTCTCCTTGGTCTCATCAACCAGCGTTGCCCAGCCTTTTTCCGGATGGTGGATCGGTTGAAACAGGATTTGGAAAGTGGACGTGAACCCGCCATGAACGGCCTCATCTTTGAAGTGGACATGGAAAACGTGGTTACAAACAAGGCCAACTTGTTCACGTTGTTCCACAACTTGACCGATAAGACGCGAACCGTTGTGTTCCGAGTTCAAACTCCAAACTTCGAACCAAAAGATTTGGCGCTGACCTATCGTCTTGAACCAGGTGAAAAGTACTGGTGGTCTTCCGAGGCCTTGCCTCTTGCAGCAGAAGGCGACGACGACGTTCTCGGAAAAATGTCGGGCTTGCTCAAGGACAGCACGGTTTCCTGGCAAACCCTAATTCCAACCACTTCAGGAGACGCAACTGTCTCGGTTCGATTGGAAGAAACGAACGGAGAGTTGTTGCTTGGACGACAAATCAACGTTCGAGTGCGCGCAGAATTCCGTCAATGGCTTCGCTCAACAAGCACGTACGTGTCGTATTTGTTCGGCGGCCTTGGTCTCTTGGCCGCCAGCGTTCGTCTCCTGATGGAAGTTTTCGGCGGCTCTGCTCTTTGATGTTCAAACCCGCCTCAAGCATAGGCTTGAAATGGTGAAGGTGGTGGAGCAATCATGCGCGGCATGCCCAATGATGCTGAGAAGAACCCTGACGTTGAGCTGCGTGAGGAGCTATCGTCTATGGAAGCTCGCGTCCGCAAAATGCGCGATAACCGAAACAACCTTCGCGACCAAGGCAAAGCGATGGCAAAGAAGCGCAACGCTGTCCAAGACCAGTACAAAGAACACCGAGAAAAACTGGATTTGGTGAAAGCCGAACTCGACGCCATCCACGCTGAGCGAAACGCACATCGAGCCAAGCGGGACGCCGTAAATGCACAACTCCGTGACCTCTTCGCCCAAGCCAAGGGCCGCCGTGGTGAGCAAGGTGAAAAGAAGTCAGCCACTGCAGAGTACGCTCAGCTCGTGAGCCAAATCAACACGCTTGAAGAGCAATTCCAAACCACATCCTCAAGCACAAAAAAGGAAAAAGAAACCATGGAGCGAATCAAGCGAATGAAACGCCGTGCTGATGAATTGGAACCTGAAGTCGCCAAATTTGAAATGGTCTCTGTCGATCTTTCAAACTTGGATGAAGCCATCGCCACGCTAAAGGCGGAATCAGACGATGCTCACAACCTCTTTGTTGAGGCACTCAAGCGAGCAGATGAAAAATGGGCCGAGTACAAGGAAGGCCTCGACCATCGTGATTTCTTGAAATCCGAGGGCGATCGCCACCACAACGAATCGGTTGAATTCCATGAAAAGGCCAACGCTATTCACGCTAAAATTGACGAATTAATGGTCAACGTCAACAAGGTCCGAGATCAACTGAACATGGCCCGACAAGAACGAGAGTCATGGATGACCGACCACAATAAAGCGGTTAAAGCGGAGATGAAAACCGGCGCTGAATCGGATGAAGTCGCTGATAGGTTGGTCGAATCTCTGTTGTCTGACGGAGAATTGGTCTTTGGCGGTGTTGGACGAGATGACACCGTCAACAAAGCGAGGCGCGGTGGGAACTCTCCAAAAAAGAAGAACATGCGCCGTGTAGGCCCCATCCGACGACGTTGAGGTCGTGCGATGTTGGGAATCATCATGGCAGGCGGGCAAGGTTCTCGCCTCATGCCGTTAACAGCAACGCGACCGAAACCGATGGTTGAGGTCCTTGGTCGGCCAGTCATTGACTTCGTCAAGGAAGCCATGGTAGAGGCAGGCATTCGAGACATTGTTGTGACGACCGGTTACCGTGGAGAACAACTCCAATCACACGTGGAATCGTGGTGTGTCCAAGGACCAGAGAGGCCCACAGTCAATGCTCGAATTAACCAAGAGGCAACGCCAATGGGAACGGCAGGTAGCGTTGGCTTGTTGAGGGATTTTGTCTCCACAACCTGCGTTGTTGGTTCGGGTGATGCCGTCGCCTCGTTTGATATCTCGTCGCTCTTGGATGCTCATCGTCAACACGGTGCAAAAGTCACAATGGCATTGTGGGAGGTTGACAATCCCTCGGAATTTGGCATCGTAGGATTGGCACCAACACAGGATGGCGATGTTGATGGTGAGCTCCGAGAAGGATTTATCCGGCGTTTCCTGGAAAAGCCTACCCGCGAGGAGGCATTTAGCAACGTCATCAATGCAGGGCTTTACATTCTTGAGCCAGAGGTGTTTGATCACATTCCTTACGGCGAGAAGTTTGACTTTAGCAAACAACTCTTTCCGAAGTTGTTAGAGTTGGGTTGGCCCATGTATGCAAAAACCATCGATGGGCTATGGTTTGATGTCGGTCAGCCGTTTGAACTTCTAAGGGCTCAATCCACACTGATGGAACGCTACGATGAACTGCCCTTTTCTTATCCGAGTTCCTACGTTGTCACCGACGGCGTGCTTCAAGCACGCGATGCTCGCCTCAACGGCGATGTCAGCCGCTCAGTGATTGGTCATGGGTGCTTAGTGGACATTGATTCAACCGTTGCTGATTCACTTCTCATGGACGCCTGTACGGTTGAATCTGGAGCTTTTGTTCACCGTTCGGTGGTCGGCGTGGGGGTGGTTGTTCCTGAGGGCACAACCTTGAATCATTGCGTGGTAGGGGACGGAGCAGTCCTTGAATCCGGTGAAGAATACATCGACAAAAAAATTCCTAAAAACTCGGACGCGTAGGGCAAGCATCTATGAAGGGGTCGCTGTCGTCTGAAACTCCGATAATCATGTCATCTACGCCGAACCGAACCTACGAGCGCACGTGGGCAGAAATTGAGGAAATGCTTGACCAGGCCACTGAAAAAATGCATCAGTGGAAGGAATGGTATGAAGCATGCAAAGACGAAAAGGACAAGGCGGGCATGAAAGAAGCCGCTCGAAATCACAAGGCTCTTGAGGGCGTTGTCAAGACGCTGAAATGGACCCTTGGTGAAGAAGGTGTCAGCGATCCGCTGAACTGATGCGCTTACCATCCACGCTGATCCATACGGATTTCCAACGTTTCGAGTTCATCTCCTTTCATGGGGATGCCTTCCATCATGGCCATGGCCTCTGCCACCTTGCTTGGCTCATCGTAGTGTGCGGTGGCCATCACGATGGCATCGGCCATGGTTGGTGGGTCGCTGGACTTGAAGATGCCCGATCCGACGAAGATGCCATCCATCCCCATTTGCATCATCAGTGAGGCATCAGCAGGGGTTGCAATGCCGCCAGCGGAGAAGGTCACAACCGGAAGCCTTCCCAGCCGATGCACATCGTCGAGCACTCCACGAATTCCGGCATGCATTTCATCGTCGATGGCTCCAAATGGCGTTGTGAGATGGGTTCCTGGGAGTTCGGAATGGGAGGCAAGGACGCTGTATCGCTCCATGATTTTCTCTGTCGCGAGGTCAAGTCCGTGGTCATCAAGGGACTGAATTTGCCGAATTTCTTGGTCGATGAGCCGGGCGTGGGTTACCGCAGCAACCACGTTTCCGGTTCCCGCTTCACCTTTTGTGCGTATCATCGCACAGCCTTCCCATATACGTCGGGTTGCTTCGCCGAGTCCGGTTGCACCGCAAACAAAGGGAATTCCGTAGTCGTGCTTGTTGATGTGGAAATAGGGGTCGGCTGGGGTAAGAACTTCGCTTTCGTCGACCATGTCAACACCCATCGATTCAAGGATCCGTGCCTCTCCGTCGTGGCCGATTCTGGATTTGGCCATGACCGGTATGGAGGTGCAATCGAGAATGCCCTGTATCATGTCGGGATGGCTCATTCGTGCTACGCCGCCGGCCTTTCGGATGTCGGCCGGTACACGCTCGAGCGCCATCACAGCCACGGCACCGGCGTCTTCAGCAACAGCGGCTTGTTCTGGGTTTACGACGTCCATGATGACGCCGCCTTGCTGCATTCGAGCAAATCCTCGCTTGAGAAGGTCGCTGCCCATACGGAGTTGAGAAAAGTCGGTTTTCATGGTGCTCACGCCGTGGCGTGGTCGGCCTCCCTTATGACGGTTGGTTCTATGCCATGTGGTGGTCAACTGCCCAAGATAGGAGAATCGCCCTCAGCGACATCTGCATCAACTGCCTCGTCTGCATTGCGGTCAATCCATGCATCCTCTTCCTCTGGAATTTCTGCGTCTGAGAAAATTGCGTCCACGGGGCACTCGGGTGCGCAAGCTCCGCAGTCGATGCATTCGTCAGGGTCGATGACAAGGTAGGTTTCAGCCTCCCTGAACGCTTCAACAGGGCAAACATGTACGCATTCCTGGTACTTGTGATCAACGCAGGCGGAAGTGACGACGTGGGGCATGATATTTCCTCGTTCTTACCAAGTTCCTACGCCTACTTAATCTCTTGTAAGAAAGGAGGCCGAATTTCGTACATACGAAAAAAATGCTGCGTCGTGTCATCTTTTCGAACGGCGCAGCCACCACGTGAATGCAGCCAAAAGTAACATTCCTCCCACGAGATAACCTGTGGTGTTTTCCTGTGTCACGGTGTTCGCATCGTCTTCCACTTGATTCACGGCAGGATTGGTCGGTTCAGTAAGAGGTGCGTCGGGTTGTGTTGCATTTTCTTGGAGGCTACTCGTTGTTGTATCGCAATGGTCCGGCACGCTATCTTGGTCAGCATCCAACTTATCATCGCCGCCCACACACACGTCGTTATCATCGCTCACTCCATCACCGTCGGTATCGATGAGTGGGTCACAACCATCCGCTATCCCGTCAAGGTCTTCATCCACTGAATCGTTGTGACCCGGACAGCGGTCGAGGTCGTCACTCATGCCGTCGCCGTCGCTATCAACCAAGTCATCGCACGGTTCAGGAACACCGTCTTGATCGGCATCAACTGTATCGTCATGGCCCTCACATGCATCGTTCTGGTTTGCTACACCGTCTGCGTCGTTATCGACCAAGGCATCGCAGGCATCGGGCACGCCATCGTCGTCCTCGTCGATGAAATCACTCCCTGAGGGGCACTGGTCTTCGGGGTCCAAGGTCCCATCCCCGTCGCTATCGTCAATGCAACCATCGCCGTCTCGGTCCCACCCCCATGCGTCTTGATTCGGACACGCATCGGACCAGTTCTCGAGGTAATCCCCCACCGCAATGGTTTGACCGAGGGAATGGACGAATTCTTTGGAATAACTGGTGGCTTTGAACACCGTATTTGCCGTGGTTCCCGCACGATTTCCGTCGGGGAGTGTGTCGCCTTGAGTAAAGGGTCCATCTGAACCAATCGGTGCAATGTATTCCCACACTATGTTGCCTTCTCTGCTGACTTCGTAGAGCGTTCCTTGTGTTCCGTGCGTGACCAAAACATTGCCGTTTGTCAGGGCTTGAGCTCCTGAAATAAACGCTGAATACATCGCCTCTCCGTTGTTCCACGACCAGGAGGGTGATGCAGGTCCAAAAGTTCCGTTGGATTGAAGTACATAGGTTCCGTTGTCCACTTGTGGGTCGATGATGTCCACCGAGGAGTAGGCTGGATAACGCCCATTTCCGTTGTTGAACACAATCAATTTTCCTTCATCAGGGTGTCCAGCCTCAATCCATTGAACATCGTGTTGGGCGAAGAGTTGTTGATCGCTTGAAAGTCCCTTTTTGTAGACTTGTGGGTTTCCCCAGCGATAAAGGATGTCTCCACCCTTTCCGGCGTTGCCACCAATCTGGCCTGCGGCTTCTTCCGTTGTCGTGCTGTGGTCGATGACGTAGACTTCGTTCATGCTTCGACACGAAAGGGCAATTTGGTCAAGTTCAGCGTTGTAATCAATGCCGTTGCAATGCATCCAGTCGGCTCTTCCGGCAGCGTTGCCGCTGGCGCCAACAAAATTGATGTCAATGCGTCCAGGGTGGTCCGCAACGACGCCATAATTGTCTTTTGTTTCGTCGTAATCCTGTATGAGGTGATCCCAAGCATTCCATTGCCAGACGATTTCGGCCTCATCGGTGCCAATGGGTTTCACCTCTACGACACGGTCCGGCCAAACATTGTTTTGGCCACCCGGTGAATCACTGGCTATGGCGGGGTTGCGCCCAGCTTGAAGAGCTTCTTCTTCGGTACGCTCCTCCCATGCGATCAGGAGAATGTTGCCGTTTGGCATCGGTTCAATGTCGTGATGTGAAATATGCAAGTTGTCGTCGTACCTCCACGACCATTCCAGCGTCCCATTCCATGAAATGCGCTCTATTTTCCCACTCGTCCCGCCTCCCGAGAAGTTCCCGACTGCCTGCTCTTGATTGTTCGCTGTACGAAGCAAGTCTCCGTCGGGAAGCAGGTATGCCGAGAGTCCAGGACGATGGCCACCGGGTGAAACCCAGTCGTGGACATGACGTCCTTCGTGGTCGATCAAATAGGTGGTGTTGGATGGGATGGGTGAGAACAATGTGTAACCACCAACGGCGCCCTCGTCGCAATACACGAGCCCCATGGTCCAGTTACTCCGGTCTGCATTGCATGACGGCTGAGGGTTGAAATTTTGTTGGTTTTCTTCTGCGAAAACATGGGGTGCATGAACAAGAAACAAGAGCGCCACCATAACCGCAGGGATGGGTCTTGGTTGGCCAAAATTCATTCTTGATTCCCCTCAACGAGTTTGTAGACCTCATCGAAGGTATCGTCCAGTTGTTCTTGTTCAGTTCGACCCGAATACACTTCGAATTTTGCTTGTCCCTTCACGGTTCCAGTGCCAGTGCTTGTGGCCAGTATCGGTGCTCCTTCAACCACCGACTCAACGGACACTCGAAAATGGAGCACATGTTCGTCGTCCATCCGATGAGTCAGTTCCGTTTGGAGTCGTCTAAGGTTGGTTTCGCCTAGCCGTGCGAGGGATTTCAAGGCCTTTCGTTTGTTTGTGGTTGAGGCCGTCAAAAGCGTCAGCTCCGGTCCGTGATAGGAAGTGCTTGAGTCCTTTTTTACAGCGGCCTCATCACCGATAAGCCACGCCATGGCCTCGGTCAAAACATCGGCGTTGGAGAGGGCGCTTGCCGTCGCCCTCCATGTGATGTGATGAAGGCCCACGCTTTCCCGGTGGAGAGGGGAGGTCAAGAGGTTGCCGAATCGTCGTGCATGAGAGTATTCTTGAGATGAGGCTCATTCAAATAGGGGAGGTCAGTCCGCAACTTGCAAGTGGGGTAGCCCCCGCAAGACACACCGAGTTGATCACCATGGCAAAGAAAATCAGTGCAAAGGCACGCGCAGCAGCGCGTAAACAACGTGACAAGTGGAAGACAAAGCGATGGTACACGATTCGTGCACCTCGACATCCATGGGATTTCAAGCCAATTGGCGAAACAATCGGTGAGTCGGATGAACACATCATCGGACGTGTCTACGAAATGACGCAACAAGAGTTTGACGGAAACTTTTCGAAAATGCACGTCGTGATGCGATTCCGTGTCTCCGAGTGCGTTGGTCAGGACGCCTTGACCACCTTCATCGGACATCATCACCAAACCGATCACACACGACGTCAAATCCGTCGCTATCGAGGAAAGGTTGACGATGTGGTTGACGTTGTCACCACGGATGGATACCTCGTGCGAATGAAACCACTCATCATCACCCAGCAGCGCGTGCAGACCTCGGTCAAGCAAGACATGCGAAGCCGCACCCGCGACATCATCATCTCCTTCGCCGCGAAGAACACGTATTCCGATGTGCAACGAGCCCTCCTTGATGGAAAGCTCGAAGAAGAGATTGAAAAGGGTGTTAAGTCCATTTACCCTGTTCGTTCTGTAGCTATCCGCAAGAGCCAACTTCTGCAAGAAGGTGTGGTTGTTGCTGATGGTCCCACGCTTGATGAGATTCACGCTCAGGAAGAGCGTCAATCCGCTGAACTCAAGGCCAAGAAGGCTGCAGCGCTTGCAGCTGCCATGGCCGAGGAAGAGGCTGAAATGGCTGAAGATGGGGCTGACTCAAACGCAGGCGACAATGATGACCCTGTGGAAGAAGCACCCGCCGAGGCTGCCCCTCAAGAAGCTCCTGCTGAAGAGGCTCCTGCTCCAGAAACAGCCAACGATGCCGATTATGACAGCATGACGGTCGCAGAGCTCAAGGAGTTGCTGAAGGCCGCTGGCAAGCCCGTGTCTGGCAAGAAAGCCGACCTCGTCGCTCGTCTCAACGAGTAAACGGCGTTGCACCATCGATTTGATGGCCTTTGACCCCTTGGGCACTTCATGCAGAGGCTCTTCGTTGCCTTCCTATTGGTGGCGTGCATGGCGTTGCCGGGTTGTGCCTCTGTGTCCAACGAAGCGGAGGAAGCGGTTCAAGTTCAGGAGCACGATGATGGAATGGTGTGCAACGGATGGGACGTTTTGTGCTCTCGAACTTATGACAATGTCACCTTCCCTGAGACTCACAACGCCTTTGCAACCCATGAGGATGGAATTTTCTATCCGGCAAGCAACCACCGGACTGGACTTGATGCCCAGTGGAATGCAGGCATGAGGGCGTTCATGCTTGACACGCATTACGCTGACCCCTCCAATCCAAATTCGGATGGTGTTCGCTTGTGTCACGGGAACAGTGGGGGGGCGATCAACCCCTGCAGCTATGGCAGCGTAGACGCACGAACATGGCTCACTGCGTTGCAATCCCACATGACGAGCGCACCAAATGACGTGGTGACCCTTCTGATTGAAAACTACGTCGAACCCGCCCATCTACACGAGGTCTTGAACGACTCCGGGCTCATGGACCATGTCTTCGTTCACGGCATGAACGAACCTTGGCCAACCCTTCGGGAAATGATTCAAAATGGGGAGCAGATGGTTGTTTTTTGGGAACAATCCTCCGATGAAGCGTTTCCTTGGTTCCATGACTTCCTTACCCACAGTTGGACGACGAATTACGCCGAGGAAAGCAAGGAAGAGATGGATTGCACCCCTCATCGCGGCGATGAAAATCAGGTTGTTTTCCATATGAACAATTGGCTCAGCGGCCCGCTTGGGCTTTCAAGCCCGACCGACGCTGATGAAACCAATGACCCTGAATTTTTGGTCAGTCGAGCCCTTGAATGCTGGGAAATGCATGGGAAGCGACCCACCTTTGTAGCGGTCGACTGGTGGGAGGATGGTGATGTTGTCGCCGCTGCGCGAGCGATCAATGAACTGAATTTTACCACAGAAGATACCCAATCGCCGTAGACTTGACAAGTCATCACCACGTGCGGCAAACATGCGACTCGGTGTGATTGGAGGAACCGGCCTCATCAACATGGACCTCTCCGCGAAAATCGGGGCCGTGGGTGGAGAAGTCGCCCGCGCCGACGACCTCCTCGTTGACACTCCATTTGGCCCTGTGCCGTTGCGTTGTTTCTCTCTGGTCATCCAAGGAGAATCCCATGAATTGATTTTCCTCCAACGTCACCACAGTGACTCGGGGCACGGATGCCCACCTCACATGATCAACCACAAAGCGAACATGACGGCCATGTCTCAATCGAACGTCGATGCCGTGCTCTCGGTGTGTTCGGTGGGAGCCATCGCCTCTACGTTTGTCCCTGGCAAGGTTGGAATCGCTGAACAATACGTCGACTTTACCGGCGTGGCTACCACGTTTCATGACGATGAATCCACCTTTACCTCGGTCACTGTTCCCTTCGATGAGTCAATGAATTCAGTCCTTGAAGGGGTTCTTCGGGAGGTTCAGGGCTTTGACGACAACGAAATCATGCGCTATACCTATTGGTTAACCCAGGGGCCTCAATTTGAAACGGTAGCTGAGGTGGACGCCATTGAAGGTCTTGGCGGAGACATGGTGGGCATGACCATGCCTCGAGAGGCAAAACTCGCCTGTGAACTCACCGTGCCCTACGCGGCAGTTTGCATCTCTTCAAATTGGGCTGCAGGTCGCGATCCGTTGGATGCAGAAAAGGCGCTGAATCATGAGGATGTTTCTGCTCAGGCCAATGACCGCCTTGAACCTGTATGGGCCTGTATTTTTGCCATGCTCGGCTAAGACAACCATCAAGGGCTGCTCGGTTGAGGTTCAACCATGGAAGGATTTTCGGTAGAGGATTGGATGTCCCACGAGGCATCGAACGAGTGGGATGTCATGATGAAGAAGGTCGCAGCGTTTCACCACAAGCACGATTTTGCCGGTCAAAACGGCCACGACATGGGATACAGGCTTGCTCTGACAATTGAAGAACTCGGTGAATTGGCCGCCGCCATAACCAAAGGTAAACCAATTGCTGAGTGCGCTGAAGAAATGGCAGATGTCCTCATCCTCCTGATGGGCCATAGCCTTGCGATGGAAGTGGACTTGAAAGCGGCCTTCGAGAAGAAGTACGCTCGTATCATGAAACGAGAGGCACTCCAGGGCCGTCTCGGAGTTCGAGTCACTGAGTACCGTCCGGATTGATCAAACGATCCAATGTTGAAAGGTCATGGGATAATCGTCCCGCTCCCCAGCGAGGACATGACGTTCAGTAAGCAAGTAGTAGCCCTCTGCTTCAAGTTCAGGCGCAAAGGTGTCGGCCCCCTCTACCACCGTGTGAATGATTGTACGATGAACTTCCTTTGCGTGGGGCAAGAACAAGGCATAGATTTCCCCTCCTCCAATGATCATCACTTCTTCGTCTTCAGCGAGTGCCATGACCTCTTCATGCGTCATGACCTCGACATCGTCGTCGATTCCTTGACGCGTCATCACGATGTTTCGACGCTTTGGCAGAGGCTGCCCTAAACTCTCCCAAGTTTTTCTTCCCATGACGACAGTTTTGTTGAGGGTTGTTCGCTTAAAGTGCTGAAGATCTGAGGATTGACGCCAGGGTAGATCTCCATTTTTTCCAATCGCCCCTTCCTCATCGCAAGCAAAAATCATCGACAGCATATGAGGGCCTCAGACAGATATGGGTGCTTTGATGTGAGGATGATGTTCGTATCCTTCAATTTTAATGTCGTCGTAGGTAAATCCATCAATGTCGGTGATGCTTGGGTTCAATGTTAATTTGGGAAGCGCCAGTGGTTCCCTTGAGATTTGGAGCCTGGCTTGGTCAAGATGGTTGTTGTAGAGGTGAGCGTCGCCTAGGGTGTGAACAAAGACCCCGGCTTCTAAGTCGCAGACCTGTGCCATCATGTGTGTCAAGAGGGCATATGAGGCAATGTTGAACGGGACGCCAAGAAAAACATCGGCGCTCCGTTGGTAGAGTTGGCAATTCAGTTTTCCATCCGCCACATGAAATTGGAAGAAGGCATGGCATGGCATCAATGCCATCTCCTCAAGTTCCCCTACGTTCCAAGCGGACACAATGATTCGGCGGCTGTTTGGATTTGTTTTGATGGTTTCAATGGCTTCCTGTACCTGGTCAATGATCCGGCCGTCCTTGGCTTCCCACTTCCTCCATTGCTTTCCATAAACTGGTCCGAGGTCCCCGTTCTGATCCGCCCATTCGTTCCAGATACGTACGCCGTTCTCTTGGAGGTACCCAACGTTGGTATCGCCTTTCAGAAACCAGAGAAGTTCATGGACGATGGAAGGCAAGTGCAGTTTCTTCGTGGTCACCATTGGAAATCCTTCGGCCAAGTCAAACCTCATCTGATAGCCGAATACGGATTTGGTGCCGGTTCCCGTCCGGTCGCCTTTGTCAGCTCCGTGGTCGAGGATGTGACGCATCAAGTCAAGGTACGCTTCCAAGTTTCCACCTAACGGAAGACAGCAGAGGAAGCACTTAGGCGTTGTTCATGCCGTTGATTCCAAATATGGAAGAAACAAGATGTCAGCCGGTGTGCTCGGACGGAGAGCATAGGCTTCAATCTCTGCCTGAGTAATTCCTTCGAACAGCGGCAGAATGTAGCGCTTCACCGCCTCCATCTCCATGCCTTTGCAGGTGTAACACCGTCGAGCAAAACTGCACAACAGGTCAATGGCGGCGTGTGAAACTCCCAACTCGATGGCCTGGCGCACATCCGCAATCTCTTCAATGTCTTCCAATGATAAATTGATCAAGCCCAGCTTGAGGTGTTTCCCCAAACGTTGCCGTTCGGCTTCTTCAGCAAATTCCCTGAGCGTATGGGGGGTGGCCGCCCTCGGCCAATTTGATTCTCCCAGCAAGACCAATGACACGATGGCGTCTGCTATCGCGCACCCGGGGTGACTTCCTGTCAAGGCAATGCAAAGACGTTCAACCGAACCGACCGTTCTGTTTCGTCCTCGATAAAGGTGGACTTCGAGGTGTGGGTCGTTGTGGACCAAGAACGATGAGATGGTTTTGATGATGTCGATTCGCATTTCGTAGCCTTCTATCCTTGTGACCAACTGGCTGTTACCCGATCTGTGGCAGTTCAATGAAGTCCAGTTCTCGACGTTCAGCATGATGGTTTGCAGGAGTTCGAGACCGCGCAACTCGGCCTCGATTCGGTCCGGACTGATGCCATCCAGAGGTTCATGGGCGCCGAGGAGTCCGAAAGGCGTGAATACCAACGACACATAATCCTTAGTGCGTGAGTCTATATGTAGATTTAAGGAGCGCCTAGAGCAGCCATTGACGCCATAAGTTGGTCAGTAAATTTCCTGAACAAGCGTGAAAGTTCCGCTCGAATTTCGTGGTCCTCGGACTCGGCCAGGGTGGTGAGGGAAGCGGGTGTCATACCGCCACCGGATGGGGATGAGAGCCAGTCGTGCCAGGTGACACCTGCTCCAGCATTGACTCCAAATGTGCGATGAAGTCGAGGCCATTTGTCGTGCTGTGGACGCATAATGTTGCGTGTTCCAACCAGAGCCATCGGAACCACAACGGCGTCAGGATAAGCTGCCGCCAAGCGGGCAACACCTGTTTTCCCGGGAAGCATAAACGGTGGTTCCTGCCGTTTCGAACGCGTTCCTTCGGGGAAGATTCCGAGAGCTTTGCCGTGGTCAAGGATGCTCGCAGCGCTGGCCAATGCATCGCTCCCACCTGCTTCCCGATGTGTTTCGATTTGGCCGGTTGCTCGCATCAAGAAGCTGGTCAATGGATTGCTGAAGTGGCCGTCCTTGGCCAGATAATGTGTGGTCCTGCGGGCGGCCGCAATCACGGCAATGGGGTCAATGTGTGAGAGGTGGTTGGCGGCGAGTATGGTCGCTCCTGAGCGAGGGATGCGTTCAGCACCGGTTATTTTCCAGCGAAGCAGCGGTCGCAACAACGGCGAGAGAAACATTCGCAACCCAGCGTAAACGGGTGTTGAAGGGAGCGGATGCGAACTTGGTTCGATGGCCCAATGGGGTCGAAGGGCGCCCCATGCCTCTTCAATGGCTTCCCCATCGCTCATGACTGTGCTTCTGGCCCCCTCTGTTTTGATGTTTCTTCTCGGCACGGGTATGAGCGTTCAATTTCCCTTCCATTCAAAGTGCGCCAAGGACAAGCGTGAAAGGTCACCAACAGGAGGCTAATCCATGGCAACCAAGGGGAGTGGTGTACTTTCTGTATTCCTTTGTGCCCTCGTGGCCTCGGTGGTCCTTCACCCCGTTGCTTTGGCTCAATCAGCGTGGGAAGAGGACGGTTGGTTGAGAACTTCTTTTGGCCAAGAGCGGCTCGAGGCCGGAGATGAATTTGGCTGCTATGGGATACCAGGTCTCTCTTGGGCCAACGATCCTGGTGCGGTCGCGCAAGCCTGCAAGAACTACATTGAGGACCGAATCAACGCCAGCCGTTGGGGTGTTTCGCCGCTTTCAATTTACACACCGGACACACTGACAATGGCCGACCACACGAAAGTGGCTTCGCAAGGTTTCACAGTCCACGGAGACAAGACGAGTTTGGAGTACACTGCGTGGCACAACGCTACAGACCAACCCACCGACCTGTGGGATTGGTACAACCTCGGTCGAAGGGGAGGCAGTTTGGAAAAAGGGATGGCGTCCCTCGAAGACGTGCAGTCTGAGGTTGAACAGGGAGGGTTGCTTAACCTGTATTGGATTGGGCGTGTAAACGACGCCACTGTGCGTCACGACCGAGATGTCCTCGCCTACCTTGATGACACGCCGGGCATTTGGCTCACAACATGGGGAGAAGCCTGGTCCTCTTGGTCCTCCAAGCGTTGCTTTGAGACCACACAAGATGTCCATCAAAGTGACGGTCAGACAATTCTCACCTTTGAGTCGATTCAAACTGAAGCCTGTAAATCCGTTTCAGATGATTTGCCTTGGAACATTCCATTGACATGGCTCATCGACGTGGCTGGCGTGGAAGTCGCCGATGTATCGACCGTGAACTCCACTGAAAAACTTCCTTCTATAGAATTCGAGAAAGTGTCTCAAGAAGGGTGGTGGCAGCAAGCCGATGGGACACTTGTGCTATCAACCATCAACGGCCACGCCGTCAACATCACCCTCAACGGTACCGATGTGGACCACGATGTTTTGGCACAAGCTGATTTCTTCAACAACCACTCCTCTGCGGTCACCGTGGCTGGGCACCGCACCACTGATCTGTTCAAGTGGGCCAAACGATTTGTCGACGACACCGAGGTTCGGTTTACTTGGCTTGTAGAACCACGAACCGCTGAAGGCATCGATGCATGGATTCCATACGCCGTGGTCGGCGTCGGATTAATGACCGTGGTCGGGATGTTGGGAGTGTTGGGTAAAGAAGGTCTTGGCCCCTGGTCATCGTTGGCTGAACGAAAGCACGGCCAAAACACAACTCCCCTTGGGCTGGATGAGCGAAGCCTTGATGCGGACGAGGAAGCCTAAGGCAGATGGAGGGAGCAGAGATGGCTCAAGACGAACTCGTCATAGACCCTTGGGGGAGTGCTCAATCCACCGATTACGACCGAATGGTTGAACAATTTGGTTTGACTTCTATGGAGGGCGTCTCTCTACCGAACCCTTCCAAACTTCACAGGAGAGGCATCGTTTTTGCTCACCGAGACATTGAGCAGGTACTCGAAGCTCAACGAACGGGTGGTCCATTTGGTGTATTGACGGGCCTGATGCCGAGCGGGCAGATGCATCTCGGGCACTCGATGGTCGTTGAACAGGTCAAATGGTTCCAGCAACAAGGAGGCGATGTGACCATTGCCGTGGCGGATTTGGAAAGCCAAGCGACCCGGGGAGTTTCACTTGCCAAAGGCCGTACAGTCGCCTTGAAAGAATACATCGCCCACTACGCCGCTCTCGGTTTGGATCCCGAGAAAACCAATGTCTACTTCCAATCCACTCGTCCTGTCGTTCAAAGGCTCGGCTTCCAACTCGGGAAACGCACAAATTTGAATGAGTTTGAAGCCATCTATGGATTCAGTGGAGAGACCAATCTCGCCCACGTCCAAGCACCTTTGGTCCAAGTAGGTGATATCTTACATCCGCAATTAGACGAACACGGCGGCCTCCGCCCGATCGTCGTACCGGTGGGCGTTGACCAAGACCCGCACCTCCGCTTGACCCGAGGGTTGGCCTCGAAAACCAACTGGTTTAATCTGCGGGATTCATCCTCAAGAGGTCTTATGGTGAGTTTGTCGGTTCACGATGAAAACGCCGAAGTCTTCGGCCAACTCGCCAACGGTCGAATTGACAAAGCCAAGGTTGCCGGCGTGTTTGAAAACGTGGTCGCTGCTGTCGCATCACTGGGTTTCTCGGACGTCCTCTCCAACCCCAAACAAGGAAACGTCCACATTCCGTCCGCCACCCAGCGAGACAAACACGCTATCCGTTTGGCCTTGCTTCGTCTTGAGCGCGAACTGGGCGGCCCCGGCTTGATGGCTCCTTCCTCAACCTACCACCATTTTGCCGTAGGGATGACGGGGGATAAAATGAGCAGCAGTAAGCCCAAGACTACCTTGTTTCTCGGAGACGACCTTGCCACGGTGGAAAAGAAAATCAAACGAGCCTTCTCTGGCGGACAACCAACCGTAGAGGAGCATCGCCGCCTTGGCGGAAACCCAGACATCGATGTCGCCTATCAATACATGATGTACTTCTTCGAGGAAGACGATGCTCACCTCGCTCAACTGAATGCCTCTTTCCGCTCTGGGCATCTTTTGGCGGGTGAAATGAAGCAATTGTGCATCGAAAAGGCCACGGCATGGATGGGTGAACTTCACGAAATGCGCGACCAAACGGCTCATTTGGTTGAATCGTTCTTGGCAGAAGACTCACGCTGAGCCATCGTCATCGGTTGAAAAAACCGCCGGGTCCGGACCAACCGGTAGCGATTGCAACTCCTCGTCAGTCAGGTCCCGTTCCTCGGCGTCCGGATGGAGGATCATTGAATGACCGTGGGGGTCGAGTAAAACCAAGGTGATCGCCTCAGCGCTTGGTCCGCCCAAATTCGCCAGGGTCAACGTCATGTGTTGCAGCGTGGACATCTGCGCCATCAACTCCTCTCGTTCTTCGGTGTCTGCTTCGAGAAATTGCTTTGACAGGTCTCGCTCGACCATGGTGATAATTTCCTTGAAGCGATGGAGCACACCCTCCACGTTGGATACATATCCCGTGGAACTTGAACCCGGTTTCACCTCGAGGTCGAGCTCCGGAATCAACACCGTGCACGATGATGAGCGGATCACGCGGGCTGCTAACTTTTCTTCAACGTCGACCACCAACGACCAACCACCTGCTTTCTTCCCCTCAGCAGGAATAAAATCAGTCTGCCGCCATCCACAATCGTGGCAGAGGATGGTGACCTGTGTGTGCTCTCCGAAGTACGGTATTTCGTCGACGTGAGCGATCATGTTGACATTGCCTGATGATGAACACACCGGGCAGGGAATGTCGATGGCCTGTTCGTTCATCCGTACACGTCCGTGAGGTCGTCTGGAGCGACGGCAAAGCTCTCCATTTCGGTTCCTTTGATGCCTCTGCAACCCTGTGGGAGAAGCAACAAGCGCGTGTCCGTTATGCGTATGATTTGACCTTGGACGTCTCCCTCAACGAATTCGTAAAGGATGCTTAACGCCTGATTAAATTCGGTTGTGCGCTTCATCATCCGCCGCATTTCAACCACGCAACCGTGGCCTTCTGAAATCCAATCCATCAAGGCACCGCAGCCGGTTAAATCCAACAGGGTTGAGTTGTGAAGAACCATTTCTCCTTCGTAGAGCGGGACGGGTGGGTTCGGGTAGAGTTGTTCCAGGTTGTGGTAGGTGACTTCGGCTTCAGGCATCCGAGGTGTCACGGTTGTGTTTGAACTCGGCATGGAAAAACTTCGGGGACCCACCGAGGCGTTCGGCGGAGCTGCTGTTGCTTGTTGTTCTTGTTCCAACTTCGCTTGAGCAGCCTCAAGCAGATCCAAGTCGGGCATGGATGGAACGGGGCGTTCCTCGGGCACGCCGGACACCTGACCGGGTTGGGAAAAAGCATCGAGGGAAGACTGTGCTTCGTCTTTCTCTTTCTTTCTCCTTCGCCGCACATCGGTCTGTCAATGACGAGGCTTCTTCAACACTCCCCCAACAGAGGGACATGTTCATCGGTTCTTCTCGGTGAATGGACCATCCCGGTGTCTTCCATTGGCTCAATGCCCAAGGTTCAAGAAGTGTCGGTGGAGTGAGGTTAACATGTCAGAACAACAGACCGTCATGAAGACAGGAACCAGCACCGTCGGTATCACCTTCAAAGGAGGTGTCGTCGTCGGCGCAGACCATCGAGCAACAATGGGTCATTTCATCGCCAACAAAAGCGTCCAGAAGTTGTTCAAAATTGGTAACAACCTTGCTCTCACCACCGCCGGTTTGGTTGGCCATGCCCAATCGCTCTCCCGCACCCTCACGGCAGAAGTTGCTTTGTTTGAACTCCGACGACAACAGCCGATGACGGTCAAAGGCGCTGCGACTCTCACCGCCAACATTCTATCTGGACGCCCGCACTGGGTACAATTGCTCATTGTTGGCGTCGATGACGCTGGTGGACACGTCTACTCCATTGACTCTGCTGGTGGTTCGATTCCCGACGTGTATTGCGCTACAGGATCCGGCTCACCCTACATGTACGGTGTTCTCGAAGATGGGTTCAAGGACAACATGACGCAATCGGAGGCCTTAAAATTGGCAGCGAGAGCCCTCCATGCATCGGGACAGCGTGATGCGGCCTCCGGCAACGGCATGGATTTGGCCGTCATCACGCCCGCTTCCGGCTACCAACAAGTCTCCCAAGACGACATTGCTAAACTCCTCAAGTGAGTTTCTTTCTCCCGCGGCGAAGCCGCCTTGCACCCGTTCGGGTGCGCTGTGGTCTACACTGACTGCGGGAGCGGGTGTACATCATGCGAATGACCTACAAGGAACTTAAAGATGAAATTGCGAAAATCGTCCCTCGAAACATCGAGTACAAGGTTGACTTGGAGGCGGGGAACATCGCCATCATCACCACAAACATGCGACCGTTTACGGGCTCCGATGGATTGATTGGCAAAATTGCCCGTCGGATCAAGCGGAAGATTGTCCTACGAACACCCATTGAATCAATGATGGATGCAGACAAAGCTCGTAATGTCATCCAAGAAGTCATTCCAGAAGAAGCAGAGATCACGGAGATGTATTTCGACGCGTGCTACCGTGAAGTGACCATCCAATGCCGACAACCGGGCACAGCCATTGGCCGCCGTGGCGAAAACAGCAATGCCATTCGGGACAAAACCGGCTGGTCGGTAAAGGTTGAGCGAGCACCGCATTTGTTTGCGAAGACGATTCACGACATTCGGATGTATCGACAAACCAACGGCGATGAGCGAAGAAAATTACTGAAGGATTTTGGTCTCAACATCCATCGCCCGACTCGACCAGGAAATCCTTGGGCACGGGTTACTGCCTTGGGCTCCTACAGGGAGGTTGGCCGGGCTTGTCATCTCGTTACAACCAACGAATCGAGAATCATGATCGATGTGGGGGTTAACGTTGCCAACGACAACGACCCAATGCCCTTCTTCACCGCGCCAGAGGCACTGCCTCTGGAAAAACTGGACGCAGTGATTTTGACGCACGCACACCTCGACCACGCAGGAATGCTGCCAGTGTTGTTCAAATTTGGCTACAGAGGCCCTGTTTACTGCACACCTCCCACACGAGATTTGATGCTGCTTCTCCAGACCGACTACCTCAAAATTGGCGGAGCGGAGGGGAAAGTGGCCCCTTACGGCATGGAAGACATCCGTACTTGCATGAAACACGTGGTTGATGTGGAATGGGATTCAACCACCGACATCGCTCCTGACATCAAGATGACGTTTTCAAACTCAGGACACATCATTGGTTCTTCAGCGGTTCACCTCAACATCGCTGATGGTAAACACAATCTCCTGTTCAGCGGTGATCAAAAATATGAGAAATCTTGGCTCTTTGACGCCGCCAACACACGGTTCCCTCGAGTGGAGTCGCTCGTGTTGGAGTCCACCTACGGTTCCGAGGGCGATTACCAACCGTCCCGCCAAGAGGCCAATCAAGAGCTGAAGGACATTGTTTCTCGAACCCTCGCACGGGGTGGAAAGATGATTTTCCCCGTCTTCGCTGTCGGCAGAAGCCAGGAGGTTATGATCGCCATCGATGAACTGTTCCGGTCGGGTACTGTGAAGCCCGTTCCTGTTTGGCTTGACGGCATGATTCAGGAGGCGACAGCCATCCACGCAGCTCATCCAAATTACCTCACAAAGAGCCTGCGTAAATCATTGCTCAGAGATGACGGAGACAATCCATTCAGCAACGAATGGTTCCGGCCAGTCAAGGGACGTGAACTGCGAGAAAACATCCTCATGGACACATCACCTTGCATTGTTTTGGCGACCTCTGGAATGATGAACGCCGGACCGGTTGTAGAATATTTTAGGAACTGGGCTCATAGCGACCGAAACTCCTTGTGTTTCGTGGGTTATCAAGCCGAGGGAACGCTTGGTCGCCGGCTACAGAAAGGATTTGGAGAAGTACCCATGATCATCAACGGTCGAACTGAGATGGTGAAGGTAGGTTGTGAAATGGCCACGATTGATGGCTTCTCTGGCCATTCAGACCGGCGCCAGTTGTTGGAATTCGTGGACAAATTAAGCACCAAACCGAAAATCATCATTTGTCATCACGGTGATTACCACAAGTGCAATGAATTGGGTCACACACTTCGAGAGCGTTATCAGTGCAGGTCATATGCGCCTAACAACCTCGAAACGATTCGTTTGTTTTGATTAAAGCGGCATATC
>CEWG01100844.1_pt1 | contig 25756 bp, 11 predicted proteins | sample 361411 | NCBI WGS metagenome assembly CEWG01 (sample SAMEA2622173, study PRJEB7988) | marine metagenome | biome: marine biome (ENVO:00000447); feature: surface water layer (ENVO:00002042); material: "saline water (ENVO:00002010), including plankton (ENVO:xxxxxxxx)" | depth 5 m | reverse complement strand
TCAGGTAACTCAGGTTCAGGCAATAGCGGAGGTTACTAATGGCGTATGATAACGACCAGAATGATCTTCCAATTGGACCAGGTGAAGACGAGAATAGAACAAGTCTAAGTCACTTACCTAAATATTTCAGAACACCTGCAAATAAAAAGTTTTTAACAAGTACTCTGGATCAATTAATGAATCCAGGAGAAGTTGAAAAACTTAATTCATATTATGGTCGCAGAGATGCAAAGGCGTTAACAGCAGATGACAATTATGTTGCAGATGCTACAAAACAAAGAGAAGACTACCAAGTAGAACCAGCAGTTGTTTTAAAAGACGATGCAGACAATGTTGACTTCTACAAAGACTATAATGATTACATTAACCAACTAAGGGCGTTTGGTAATAAAACTCCTGATCATAGTAAAATAAACGCACAAGAATATTATGCGTGGCAACCACATATTGATTGGGACAAGTTTGTAAACTTTAGAGAATACTATTGGCTACCAGCAGGACCACAAGTATTACCTATCTTTGGTCAAAACAAAGAAATAGTTTCTACATTTAAAGTATCCTTGGAGGAAAATGATGACAACGTAGCGTATAAATTTACCCCAACAGGTTTAACACAAAACCCTACCCTAAAACTTTACAAAGGTCAAACTTACATATTCGAGATTGATACTCCTGGACACCCTATTGCTTTTGCAACCAATAGAGCATTTACTCCAGGACAAGCGATTATAACTGAGACAGTTGAAGGTGTGTTGGCATCTGGTAAGTTTGAAGCAGAATTATATGACACCGATGGCTATGACACAGGTGACTACATAGTAGAACCTGTTGAAGGCGGTATTACAGGATTCAAGGACGGAGATAATATCTCTACAATATATACCGACGGTGTTGAATCAGCAACAGTGTATGTAGAAAAAGGCACACTTAAATTTACAGTGCCACTTGATGCACCAGATACATTATTTTATATCAGTCAAAATGACGTAAACACATCAGGTTTAGTTACACTTTATAATATATTAGAAAATACAGAAATTGATGTAGAAAAAGAAATTCTACAAAAAGTAACTTACACAACAAGAACTGACACTGACTTATCTAATGGTATGTTAGTAGAATTCTTAGGTGATGTTACACCAGCAAAATATTCAGAAGGATATTGGTATGTTGAAGGTGTTGGCGAATCAATACAATTGATTAACAAAGCAGACCTTGAGATTACAGGAGCATACAGTTCAAATATATTTGTACCATTTGATACAGAAAACTTTGATAAGTTACCATTTGGACAAGCACTAAATTATCCTAAAGAACAAGACTATATTACAATCAATAGAGCAAGTATTGACGGTAACCAATGGAGTAGACACAATCGTTGGTTCCACAAAGACACTATTGAAAGAACAGCATTGGCAAATGGCACAGAAGTTGAAATAGATCAATTACAACGTGCTTCAAGACCTATTATTGAATTTAATCCAGGGTTACGTCTATATAACTTTGGTAGTGAGAAAAAAGCAAACGTTGATCTAATTGATGATTTTACTATTGATGTTTTTAGTACCATTGAAGGTAGCACAGGTTATAATGTTGATGGTGTTGAACTTACTGAAGGACTGCGTGTATTGTTTACAGCAGATCCAGACATAAGAGTCAATGGTAGAATTTACAAAGTAAAATTTATTACACACAACGGTGTAAGACAAGTTGCATTACAAGACGAAACTGATACAGAACCATTAACAGATCAAACAGTATTAGTTACAGGTGGTGTAGTAAACTCTGGTAAGATTTATTGGTACAATGGATCCAAGTGGATCAAAGCACAAGATAAAACAAAATCAAATCAGAAACCTAAATTTAATCTTTATGATATTACTGATGTAGGGTTTGACACTTATACATCAAATACATTTACGGGTACTTGTTTGTTTAGTTACAAACAAGGCACTGGCGCTAATGATACAGTATTAGGTTTTCCTTTAAGTTATAGAAACATTGAAAACAGTGGAGACATTGTTTTTAACTTTGACTTGTTAACTGATTCATTTAATTATCAACTCAACCAAACAGACTACACAGTAAAAACTGATGCTTCAACTTTAAGAAAGTATACAGGACTTAACACTTATACAAATGTAAGTGGTTGGGAAAAAGTAGATACTGACAGTAAACAAAAAGTTATTAGACAGTATATTGTATCTGGACAAAAGAACGACTTTGCAGTTGATGTGTATGACAGAAGCGGTGACTTAAATCAATTAGACGTAAAAGTTTTTGTAAACAACACAAGACAAACAGCATGGACATTGAATAGAATTAATGGTATTGCATACGTAAGATTTACAACAGATTTAAAAAATAACGATATTTTAATTTTACATTGTACAAGTGAAGCAGATAAAAATGCAAATGGAAAATACGAGTTTCCAATTAACTTACAAAACAATCCATTGAATGAAAATATTGCAGACTTTACATATGGTGAAGTAACAGATCATGTGCAATCAATTATTTCCAATGCTACAGGATTTACAGGAAGTTTTCCAGGACCAAGTAATTTACGTAACTTAGGTGGACTTGCAAAACTTGGTACAAAGTTTGTACAACATTCTGGTGCAATACCTTTAGCATCATATCATATTACAAATAAAGAATACAACATTGTAAAAGCATTAAGATTTGCAAGAAAAGAGTATGCAAAATTTAAAAGAGCAGTTGTTGACATTGCAGATAATTTAGGCGTTGACGGTACAGCACCATTCTTAGCAGACAAAGTAATTGAAAAATGGCAGTCTGAAAAATCAAAACAAACAGCATTTTACTGGACAGACATGATTGGTTCAGGTGCTAACACTAAACGTGAGTTTGTTGTTACAGATGTCGGCAATAAGTTTTACAGTTTAACAACTCCGTTTTCATTATCAACTATTAGTGCTAATGCAGTTTATGTATATCACAATGGTATACAATTATTACACGGACAAGATTATACATTTACAAGCGAAGGCTTTGTACAAATTGCTAACGATTACGTTCTTGCTGTAGATGATACAGTTACAATTTACGAATACGAATCAACTGATGCTTCGTACATTCCACCTACTCCAACAAAGTTAGGTTTGTATCCTTTACACAAGCCAATAAAATTTACTGACAATACATATCAAGAACCACGTGTGCTTATCAAAGGACATGACGGCAGTGTTGTTAAAGCATACAATGATTATCGAGATGATATTATTTTAGAGATTGAAAAAAGAATATACAATAATGTTAAAGTAAGTTACGATTCTAAAATATTTGATATTGATGCTTTCCTTGGACACCCTTCAAGAGATACAGGATTTACAAGAGAAGATTCAGAGAACGTTACTATTACTGATTTTGTTGAATGGTTAAGCATTGCAGGTGATCCTGATTACACAGATATTTCATTCTATAACAGAGCAGATCCATTTACTTGGAACTATTCTAAACTTGCTGATCCAGATGGATTACCTTTACCAGGTTTCTGGAGAGGAATTTATAATAGATATTTAGGCACAGATACTCCGCATACAACGCCATGGAAAGTTTTAGGTTATATTGATCAACCAACTTGGTGGGAAACAGTTTATGGTCCAGCACCATACACAGCAGAAAATTTAATTCTTTGGGGAGACCTTGAAAAAGGTTTAGTGCGTGAGCCTAACAAACCTATTAGATATAGAACAAATTATAAAAGAAAAGATTTAACAAAATACATTCCTGTAAACACACAAGGTAATTTAATAAGTCCATATGACAGCGGATATGCACAAGGACTTATTGTACCTGAAACAGATAACTCATTTGTGTTTGGTGATGAATCACCAGTTGAAACAGCATGGCGTAGAAGTTCGGAATGGCCTTTTGCATTATTACTTGCATATCTAATTCATCAACCTGCTAAGGTAATGGGTGTAGGATTTGACAGAGCAAGAATTATACGTAATCCAGCAGGTGGAATTGTTTATTCAGAAAACAACAAACGTTTAGAACCAAAGAATATTGTATTCCCTAATACATTAGAAGACACTACACGTATAACTACAGCAGGTCTTGTTAACTATATTTTCAATTATATTAATGCAGACGTAACAAAACTAAACAAAGCATATAGTGAAAGTGTTAAAAGTCTTGAAGTACAACTTGGATTTAAGGTTGGCGGATTTACTACAAAAGATAAGTTTAGATTATTACTTGATTCAAGAACACCTAATAACAAGGGTAACGTTTTTATTCCAGATGAAAACTATAAAATATTCTTAAACACAAGTTCACCAATTGACACAGTTTCTTACAGTGGTGTAATTGTTGAAAAACGTCCAGCAGGATTTGTTGTTAAAGGTTATGACAAAAGCAAACCTTACTTTGATTATTTCAAACATATCGAACGTGCCGCTGATCCAGTTGTTAATGTAGGTGGTGTGAGTGAAAACTTTTTAGAGTGGACACCAGGTGAACGTTATGTTGAAGGACAAATTATACGTACTGGCACAAGTTTTTATCGTGTAAAGACTACAGGAATATTTGCAACTATCACAGATGACAACTTTATTAAACTTGCAGAGTTACCAATTGAAGGTGGTAGAGAAGGTATCCTTAGAAGAGAGTTTGAATCAACTACTTCTAAACTAAACTACGGTACAATGTTAAGAACTACACAAGAAGTTATTGACTTTTTGTTAGGCTATGAGCAATACTTAATTAAACAAGGATTTGACTTTAGTGCATTTAACAAAGAACTTGAAACTATTGAGAACTGGGAATTAAGTGCAAGAGAGTTTTTATTCTGGACTACACAAAACTGGAGCGAAGGTGCATTATTAACACTTTCTCCAAGTGCTATTAATTTAAACTTTAGCAGAGAATATGCAGTAGTTGACAATATCTTTGATAACTTTTATGATTACACATTATTAAAAGCAGACGGTCAAAAACTTAAAGAAGAATTTACAAATACGTTACGTAGTAGTCAAAACAGTTTTGGCTTACAACTTAAAAATACTGCTGACGGAATATACTTTTTAAAATTACCGCTTGTACAAAAAGAGCATGTTTGTTTACTTGATAACAAAACAGTATTCAATGATACAATTTACAATCCAGCACCAGGATATAGACAAGCAAGAATTAAAATATTAGGTTACAGAACTACAGACTGGAACGGTGGTTTACATATTCCAGGATTTACTTACGATGGTGTTACAGTAAAAGATTGGCAAGAAAATAAAGATTATGATATTGCTGATGTTGTACAATATAAAACTTTTTATTATAGTGCAAAATATAAAATTCCAGGTAGCACAAACTTTAATGAAACAGACTGGTATAAATTACCTGAAAAACCTAAATCAGAACTTGTACCAAACTTAGATTACAAAGCAAATCAGTTTGCAGACTTTTATGATTTAGACACAGATAACTTTGACAGTGAACAGCAACGTTTGGCACAACACTTAACAGGTTATCAGAAACGTAAGTATATTGAAAATATTATTAATGATGATGTTTCACAGTATAAATTTTATCAAGGATATATTCAAGATAAAGGTACAACTAATTCATTAAAGAAATTATTTGATGCATTATCTAATACAGAAAATTCAAGTTTAGAGTTTTTTGAAGAATGGGCATTTAAAGTTGGACAGTATGGAGCCAATGGAGGCTTTGAAGAAATAGAGTATAAACTTGACGAAGGTAAATTTAGATTAAGTCCGCAACCATTCCAATTGGTACAAAACATTGATCCGTTAGCAACAGATCTTGTTTACAGATATGTACCATCAGATGCTTACAGCAAACCAGCAGATTATAATCATGCTCCTTTCCCAACAAAATATATTCCGGAAGATGAGTCATATATTAAGACAGCAGGATATGTTGCAGAAGCAGACATTGATTTCAAAGTTACAAATTATGATGATATACTTGCACTTGATCCTAATACAATTGATGTAGGAAAATATATTTGGGTTGCTAAAAAGTCGCAAACATGGGACGTTTTACGTCAAACAGAAACACCATTCAAAGTAAGTGCTATTGTAAACTCGGATAGTTCGGGCATGATAGAAATTACAACAGGTAAAGCACCTACGTTTGTTAAAGATGATATTATTAGTATACTTGGTACAGGTGATACTGACAGGTTTTATAAAGTACAAAGAACAAGTCTTAATACAATCTATGCTACAACGGCTGGAGAACAAAAAGACTTACCAGAGATTTCAGCATTCATTACACAATTAATTAGTGTAAGGGTTGACGACCTTAATGGTGTTAATACAAAAATTACAAGAGACAATGTTAGCAACAACGAAAGAGTATGGGTTGACCATGATGAAAACAATAGATGGGCAGTTGTAGAAAACAGAAACAAATATGATCAAAAACAGCAAACTTTTAGTAACAGTATTGAAGGTATATTAGGAACTGATCCTAATAACTTTGGAACAAGTATTAGTGCAAATGCAACTAACAGCATTATTCCGATTGGTGTACCAGGTGAAACTGAAAACGGTAGAGTAGACATTTACTTTAGAGCATCAGAAAACCTTAAGGCTGTACAATCACAAATACTTGATATGCCAGATGGGTATATGAGTAGTGGTGAAAACAGTTTTGGTCAAAGCACAAATATATCAACAGACGGCAAATGGTTAATTGTTGGTATACCGTATGCTTCGAATGTTAAGTCTTTCTATAAAGGAGACTTTAATAGTGCTTCAACTTACACACAAGAAGACATTGTAAAATACACTAATCAATACTGGAAAGCAAAAACTACAGTTGAGCCACAAGATCCAGATTTAGAATATCAAACATTTGACTCTCATGTACAGGCACTTGTTAGTACAAGAGAAAATAATGCATACAGTAACTTACAATTTATATTAAGAGGTAATTTTAGTTTCCCTGAAGAACTTACAGACCATGTATTGATCAGAGCACCTAAAACACAGTACTCTGGAACAGAAGTAGGCGACAAGTTACAGTTATTATGGAATGACATTAACACAAGATATCCAAGTGGTATAGCACCTTTCAATAATGACCCGTTAATGACCAAGGCATACTTCGATGGCGAACATGCTATTGTACAAAAAATTGATGATATACTTTTAATTGATAATACAAAAGCAATTCCAAGTGTAGGAGAAACAATTAGTAGTGCAACAGCAGTGGCAGAAGTTACTTATGTACATACTACAGGTGATAACAGAAGTTTAATTTACGTTAAAGATGCTAATGGATTGTTTGAAACAACAGGTACATTATTTGTTGGTGACATTGAGATTGGTGTATTTGAAAGAGCAGTACAACAAGACGAGAATTACTTAGGTGGTTGGTGGCAAATTGCAGGACCAAATGCAAGTTTCACTTCAACAGTTACTATTGAAACTAAACCATATCTTGTTATTCAAGACATTATTAAAACAGGCGTATCACGTAGTGTAAAATATTATGAAAATGCACTAAGAATTCAGGATAACTTAACAGACCAGAATCCTACAATAACAAGTTACATTGAAACTTTATCATTCTTAGGTGATAGTGGTAACGTACTTTCAGATAAATGGGTATTTAGAGCACCAGCAACTTTAACAAGCAATCTTGTTGTAGGAAATACATTTAATTTTTACTTTAGTGAATATGCAACTGCTGATAATTTGATTCAAAATCCAGGTGTAATAAGTCCTGAACTAACACACGACTATCTAAACAGAACAGAACATACTATTGATGATATTTGGAACGGTTGGATTGAAGTAAATCTTACAGCATTTGATGATAGAGGTTCGCCAACACCAAGTGATCCAGACTACAATCCTAATTATGGTCAACCTTTTATTCCTATTGTTGGAGATACAGTACAAGATAACGACACACTTGCAACGGCAGAAGTTGCAGGAGTAGAAAAACTGTTCAATACTTTAAGACTGTGGGTCAAAAATGTTAATGGTACTTGGAAGTTTGGTTCACAGAACAGCGACATTTCAAGTTTAAGTATTAACGGTGGTTCACAAGGCCAAGGCGTTGTAAGACTTGTTGGTACAATTAATACAAGACATTTAGAATCAGATACAGCAGGTCCGATTATTGTTGTAGATAGAGGAACAAACTTAACAGTAGGATCAACAAGAACATTACAAGGATTTGAATACTGGATTTATGACAGTGTAGAACAGTCAGGTATCGCAAGAGATGCAAATCCACCAAGTAATACTAATAATGATTGGCAAAGAGTTTACAATATTACTGCAAACAATGCCGGTGTTGCAAGTGCATTTACAAGACAAGGTGCATACGCAATTTTCGAAAGAAATACAAGTAACTTCTACAACTTGCATAACATTTATATTATGCCTGATGCACAAAGTAGTAGACACTTAGGTGCAAAAGTTGAAATGGTTACACACAATGACGGAACTTATACTGCTTACTTGTTAAGCAAAGGTAACGGAACGTTTAATCAACCAGGCAGAATCAATGTTATAAAATATGATAGAATTAACGGTTGGATTTTAGGACAAGATGTAGATTACAAAGGCGACTTTAGTGAAACTGTAACATACAGACAAGGTGAATATGTAAAATACCTTGGATTAATTTATCAAGCACAAACAAATATTATTGCAAGTGCATGGAACGAATCAAATTGGACAGTAGTTACAGAAGGTCTTGACCTAAATGGTTACTTGCCAAATGATACAGGATTTATTATTGGTGATGATAGTGCTATTCAAAACAATAACTTATATGAGTTTGGTACAGAATACGGAATTAGCAGTGATGGAGAAGTATTAGCAACTATTGTTAAGTATGGTGATGCTATAGATAGTTCCATTAATACACCTAAGTTAGCAATTTACAGAAAAGTATTAGGACACTTCCTGTTTAGTCAAGTAATTGATGCTTATGCGGCAGACATTGGCTTTGGAAGTTCTGTAACAGTTTCCAATGATGGTAGATTTGTTGCAGTAGGTGCTCCTAAATATAGCGATCAATATGTAAATCAAGGTACAGTATTCATTTACGAAAGCATTAACGGCACATTTGAAATGGTACAACACTTAACTGGACCTAAAGGAATTGCAAATGAGAAGTTTGGTACTGTTGTTAAGTACGGAACTGATAGACTTGCAGTACATTCAGCAGGTGGTGACCTTACAAGCATTACAGAATTTGATGGAGGCATAACAGCATTTGATAATGGAACTACATTATTCAATACATCATTAATTGATACTGGTGAAGTTTTTGTTTACGAACTGTTAGGTAACAGATATGTGTATGCAGACAAGTTAGAATTTGCAGATAGCAAAGCATTATACTTTGGTAAGACAATGTTTATTAATGGTAACCACATTTATGTTGGTATACCTTCTTACAAGAGAGATGATAACAACAGTAGAGGAACTATATTAGATTATAGATCAACTCCTAATACTAAACTATGGGAAAAAATTAGATCTGCAAGACCATTAGTTGACCTAAGTAGATTCAAAGGTATTAGTTTATACAATAAAAATACAAATCAAGTTACAGAATATATTGACTACATTGATCCTGCACAAGGAAAAATTGCAGGAACGGCTGAAACTGAATTATCATTCAAAACAACTTATGATCCGTGTACATATAATATAGCAACTGATACAACAGTTGTAAAAGATGAAACTATGTTTAACACAACTGACAATGTTGGTAAGTTATGGTGGGATATTGACGCTGTAAGATTTTTAAATCCATACAGCAATACAGGAAACATCTTTACTACAAGTAACACAATGAACGAAGTGTTCCCAGGAACAGAAGTTGAAGTTTATGAATGGGTTGAAAGCACATTACTTCCAAGCGAGTGGGATGAAGAAGCAGATACAGAAACTGCTTTGGCGCAAGGTATTAGTGGTAAATCTAAATACGGTGACAATGCATACAGTACAAGACGTGTATATGATGAAGAAGCACAGAAGTTTACAACTTTCTACTATTACTGGGTAAGAAATAAGAAAACTACTCCAGACGTACCAGGCAGAACTTTAAGTGCCGCAGATGTTCAAGAATTAATTAGAGATCCATCAGGTGCAGGACTAAAATTTGCAACTATGCTTGATAAGAATGAGTGGACTTTACATAACTTACAAAGTTCTATCACAGGAAATGATACAGTTCTTAAGTTTGCGTATTGGAACATTAATGAAACTGACAAAAATGTACATAATCAATACAAAATTATTACAGACGGGTTAGCAACAAGTCTTCCTAAAACAGATTTAGAATTAAAATGGTTTGATAGTTTAATTGGCTTTGATAATCAAGGCAGACCTGTTCCAGATAGACTATTAACTGAAAGAGATAGATATGGTATTTTAAATGATCCAAGACAGTCTATCTTTGTAAACAGAATTGAAGCATTAAAACAACTTATTGAAAGAACAAACAGTGTTCTTAAGCAAAATATATTAATTGATGACTTTGATCTAAGTGATTTCCAAAGCAATGATGCTATTCCAACTTTAGCATCAAGAAGATTTGACTCAGAGATTGACAGTGATAGAGAATTAAGTTTTGTACCAGTAGGTAGATTGAAACAAGCAACAATTAATTTAACTATCCAAGACGGTAAAATCCTAAGAGCAGATATTACTGAACAAGGTTACGGTTATAAAACAGTACCAACAACACAAATTACATCAAACACAGGTGAAGGTGCTGTTATTGAACTTACAATGAACAATGTAGGACAGATACAAACAGCAACAGTTGTTAAGAGTGGTAATAACTATGCACAAACAGATACAATCAGAGTTAGACCGTTTACAGTTCTTACAACAATAGATGAAAGTTACGCTAACAAGTGGTCATTATACGAATATGTAGGTGGCGAACAAACTTGGAATAGAATTAAGAGTCAAAGATATGACGTAAAACCTTATTGGTCATATGTTGATTGGTATGCTACAGGTTACAATGAACTAACAAAAGCAGACTTTGTAATTAATGAAACGTATGAATTAGAATCATTAGAGGATTCATTCAACAGTATTGTTAAAATTAACAATGTAGGATCAGGCGGTTGGTTATTATTACAAAAGATTGACGATCAAGCAGATGTAGACTATACAATAAATTATAGAACTATTGGTAGACAAAATGCAACAATACAATTATCAAAATCATTGTATGATTACAGTGAAGACTTAATTGGTTATGACTCATTTGGTTATGATGACAGTGCATTTGATATACAACCAATTGATGAAATGCGTATTATCTTAACAGCGTTAAGAGATAAAATATTTGTTGACGAACTTGCTATTGAATATAACAAATTATTCTTTGCACAAATGCGTTATATCTTATCAGAACAAAAATTTGTAGACTGGATGTTTAAAACTTCATTCATCAAAGCAAAACATAATCTTGGTAAACTAAGAAAAGACATTACATTTAATAATGACTTCTTAGAAAGTTATGAGGAGTATGTAAAAGAAGTTAAACCATACAAATCTAAAATTAGAGAATACCTAAGTACATACGAAGGTGATGAAAAATCAGAAAACATGGTTACTGACTTTGACTTACCACCATTCTACAGCGACACAGCAGGAAGAATTGTACCACAAACAGTTAGAGTTGTTAATGATGAAATAGTAACATCATCTAACATTACAAGTTATCCAAGCAAACATTGGGTAGACAATGCAAGTTTCCAAATTAAACAGGTTGATGTTTTTGATGCAGGTAGTGGTTATGAAAATGCACCAGGAGTAGAATTTGTAGGCGGTGGCGGAACAGGAGCCAAGGCAACAGCGTATGTTGGCGGTGGTAAAATTACAGAGATTAAAATAGACAATCCAGGAACAGGTTATGTTTCTGCACCAACAGTAGTGCTTAACGGCGCAGTAGCAGATGGCGGCAAGACTGGTAGAGCAAGTGCAATCATAGGTAATACAAATTTAAGAACTACACACATGAATGTTAAGTTTGATAGAGTTACAGGAACGTTCTTTATTACAACACTTGCTGAAACAGAAACGTTTGTAGGTACAGGTGGCAAATATAACTTTAAGTTAAAATGGCCAATGGATATTAAGAGCGACCAAGTAACAATTACAGTTGGCGGATCAGAAGTATTACAAAGCGGATACACAGTTTCAAACATTGACGACAGTGTAGGTAGAACACATGGACGTAAAATAGGACAAGTTACATTTACAAATCCTCCTGCTAACAACAGTGCAATATCAGTTTCTTACAGAAAAGACATTTCAATGTTAACTGCACAGGATAGAATTAACTTATTCTACAATCCAACTACAGGAATGTTAGCAAATGACCTTGGACAATTATTAGACGGTATTGACTACGGTGGAGTTCAAGTTAAGAGTTTTGACTTTGGTGGCGGTTCAGGTTGGAGTGCAGAAGGTTGGTTCACAGGTGCATATGATTCATACGATAATACATACGAAGATGAAGTAATACGTTTAGACGGAAGTACAATTAGTGTAACACTTTCTAAGCCATTAGAAAATGGTGTTGAATATAATGTTTACTTGAATGGCACAAGAATTGATGATCCAAACTTCCCAGGTAGTCCAACTAATCCAAATGCAAGATGTACTACACTTACTGGTGACGGTACAACAACAACTATATTCCTTGACAATGATGGATTAGATATTAATGGTGCTAATAGTCCAAGCAATGGCGATGTCTTGATATTTAGAAAAAATACAAGTGATGGTTCTTTTGTTCCTGATCCAAGAGCATATGACACATTAGTTACAGGCGGCGACTTGGCATACTCAAGTGCAACAGGTATTAATCCAGAAGATATTAATATTGACGGTGACGGATTTGTAACACAATTAACAAGTAAAGGTCCGGAAGAACAAGTTCCAGGACAAGTACTTGATACTCTTGATATGAAAATTTATGATAGAGTAGGAAGTGGTGCAAGTATTATAGAAAGCACATCATACATTGGTAATGGTGGAAAAACAGTATTCAAGTATAACGGTCAACCGCAAAGCAAAGATGCATTAATTGTTAAGATTGATAATATCATTCAATTACAATCTGCATACACAGTTGATTACAAAAACAAAACTATTACAATGACTGCACCAGCATTGAACGCAAGAGTAAACATTATTACAATGAGTGGTAACGGTGATAAGATTCTTGACTTAGATACATTTACAGGTGACGGATCAACAATACAGTTTGTTACAAATGTTGACTGGAGAGAAGACATTAATAGTATTGTAACTGTTAACGGAGAGAAACCTTCTTACGTATTAGAAACTACAGACAGTTCATACGATACTGCCAACAAAGCAGTAATTACATTTGGTGCGGCACCGGCGGCTGACGCAGTAATTAACTTTGGAATATATGCAAGTGATGCCCAAACATTTAGTGAAATTAAAACAGACAACTTGGTTGCAGATGGAAGTAGTGCGTCATACGAATTAAGTGTGACACCATTCAGTAGTTTACCTGCAAGTCATAATATAATTGTTAGAGTTGGTGACAACATTCTAAACGCAGGTTACAATGAATCATTTATAATTGACAACAGAGTAGAATATCAATTACGTAACTGGCAACAACCAGGAGGTACATTAGGTGCTGATGATATTATTGTATTACTAAATGGTAATCAATTAACATATACTTCAGACTTTATTTTCCGTCCAGCAAACTCAAGTATTGAAATATTTGAGAACGTTGCAATCCCAGGTGCTAAACTTGATATATTTGTAACAACAGATGGTGAATATACTGTTAGCGGTAACGTTATAACATTAGATACTGTTCCAGCAATAGATACTAAGATTAAAGTTACACACTTTAGTAAACACGATGTACAACAGATTGATCGTAAGAACTTTGATATTGTTACAAGAACTACTATTGACTTTGAAAGTGCGGCAGACATTGAGTACAATCACTTACTTGCAGGATTAATTAAACTTGAAAGACAAACAGTTGATGCTGAATATGTATGGATTGTTGTAAACGGTAAGTTACAAACACCAAGTGTTGATTACAAAGTTACAGATGATCAGTTATTTGTAAGAATGGCTAACCCATTAAATGCAAATGATGTTGTTGAGATTATACAGTTTGCTGAAACAGGACCAACAGTTAGCAAGTTTGGTTGGAGAGTATTCAAAGATATGCTCAATAGAACAGTATATAAACGTCTTGGAGATAACAATAAATATAGACTAATACAAGATCTTAAGCCGTTTGATAAAGAAATTAAAGTAGATAACCCAGATAGTATGTTTATTCCAGATAAAACTACCAATACTCCGGGTGTTATTTTCCTTAACGGTGAACGTATTGAGTATATGGTTAAGGACGGAAACAGTTTAACACAGTTACGTAGAGGTACTTTTGGTACTGGTGTTAAAGATTTACACGAAACAGGTGCTGAGATCTTTGATCAAGGCTTCCAACAAACTGTTCCATATCAGGATCAGACACTGGTAAACACATATATTGGTGATGGAAGTACAACAGATTACTTGTTAGATTGGACACCAAGCAAGGGTGTTGATGAGTTTGAAGTGTTTGCAGGCGGAAAACGTCTGAGAAAACGTAGTATTGCTATGTTTGACCCAACAGTTGGTCAAGATAGTCCAGAAGGTGATATTACAGCACAAGCAGAATTTAGTGTTTCTGGTAACACATTAACATTAAATACAGCACCAGCGGACGGTGTTAGGGTAACAGTAATCAGAAAAGTTGGAAAAACTTGGAATGATAAAGGAAAAACATTAGGAAAGACAAAAAATGCAATAGCACAGTTCTTAAGAGCTGAAGAGGTTGACTTACCTAAATAAATACAAATGTAGGAAACATAAATGACAGATAACATATTAGACAAAAACGGAGTGTTAGTGCAAGGTCACATTAAGATCTTTAACCCCGAAACGGACGAAATTTTCATTGATAAACGCAATGCAATTCACTATGAGAATATGAGTATTGCTTTGGCAGAATCCCTTGCAAACGCAGGACAGGGATTTGTGTACGAAATGGCGTTTGGAAATGGTGGTACAAGTGTTGATCCTACAGGCATTATTACATACCTAACTCCAAATAGCACAGGTACAAACGCAAGTTTATACAACCAAACATATAAGAAGATTGTTGATGATCAAAGCGTAAACAACGTTGATCCAAACAGAAACAAAATTGAAACAAGGCACGTTACTGGTACTAACTACACAGACATTATTGTACAGTGTTTGTTAGACTACGGTGAGCCAAGTGGACAAGAAGCAAATGACACAGCAACAGATACTGAAAACCAGTATGTGTTTGACGAATTAGGATTATTAAGTTACAGTCCAACAGGACAAGGTAGATTATTAACACACGTTGTATTCCACCCTGTACAAAAATCATTGAATAGATTAATTCAAATTGATTACACTGTTAGAGTACAAAGTTTAACTGGTTACAACGAGGGATAATAGATGGCATATACTATTAACTATACCGACATTACTAATAAGGGTAGTATTGCTATCGAGGATAACACTACCGATACATCTACTTCATTACAGATTCCAGGTAGGTTTACAACAGATTACGGTGCGTTAATTGGTCAAAACTTTTTACAACTATTAGAAAACTTTAGTAATAGTTCAGCACCAGCAAGACCAGTTGAAGGACAACTATGGTATGATACTTCCATTGGTATTAACATTCTTAAAATTTATGATGGTACTAACTGGATTGAAGCCGGCGGATTAAAACGTGGCGACTCAGCACCAGACGTAGCAAATTCAGTTGCAGGTGACTTATGGACAGATACAGATAACCAACAGTTATATTTGTTTACAGGTTCAGGTTGGATTTTAGTAGGTCCAGAATTTAGTGATGGATTAGCGGCAGGTGTAAGACCAGCAACTATCACAGGTACTGACAATATTAATTACACAGCATTGAAAGTTGAGATTGGCGGTAAGGTTGTTGCAATTTATGCCACAAGTGCATTTACTCCAAAGGCAACCATTGCAGGCTTTTCAACAGTAAATCCAGGATTTAATTTAAGTTCAGCAGATATTACAGGTGCAGGCGTAGGAAAATATTACGGTGTATCAGAGAAAGCAGAAAACTTAATTGTAGGTTCAACTACAGTAGCGGCATCAAACTTTTTAAGAGGTGACGTTGCAAGTATTTCAAATGCAAGTTTACAAATTAAAAATAACATAGGTGTTAGCATTGGTAGTGATGCTGTTGTTCAAATAGGTATTGAAGGACAGAATGCTATTATCTCAAATAATACATCAGGTGCAAACATTGATTTAAGAGTTAACAATGCAGGAAACTTACAACCTGTATTAAGAATTGACTCAACACAAAAAGTTGGTATTAACAACTTATCGCCAGCAGAAGCATTAGACGTAACAGGTAATGCTATTGTATCAAACAATCTTGTTATTAATGGTATTGCAGAAGCAGTTAACACTGGAACAGGTGCAATTACTACAACAGGTGGTATTGGTATTGCAAAGAGTGCGAGAATAGGAAACAGTTTAGAAGTAGGTGGTACAACTACATTAGGTGATACAGTATTACCAGACACTTCAAACACAGTTAACATTGGTAGTTCAACATTAAAGTTTGCAGAAATTAATGCAAACACTGTAAAAGCAAACTTGGTAGGTAACGTAACTGGTACAGTTACAGGACGTTCAGGAAGTTCAGATAAACTTGCTTCAAGAACAACATTCCAAATTTCAGGTGATGTTACAGCACCGCCAGTTATTTTTGACGGACAATATAGTGCGCCAGGCGAAACTACACTTGTTAAAGAATTTGATATTAGTATCAACAGTACATTTATTACAAACAAAGAATCAGTACCAACATCAAGATTTGATGACGAATTCCTTGTTAACAGAGTTAACGATGAAAACGGTAGTGGAACAGGTATTAAGAAACTTTCAAGAAGTAACTTGTTTAGTGCTTTACCAGTTAACCCAGTTGGACTTATTACACCATATGCAGGTAATGCCGCAACAGTGGCATTATTAAATGGTTGGTTGTTATGTGATGGTAGTGAAGTGTTTATTGTTGATTGGCCAGAACTTTATGATGTTATTGGTACATCATTCAAGGCTAATCCTGCATTAGGTAAATTTGCGTTACCAGACTTACGTGGTAGATTCCCACTTGGTATGGATAACATGGGTACAACAGCAGGACCGGCAAACAGAGTTACAGATGAAAACGCTGATACGATTGGTGGAACAGCAGGTGTTGAGAAGAAACAAATTCAAGTTGACGAACTACCAGAACACGAACACGATATGCGTGGACCAAGTGGAACACAATATTACGCAACAAGAGATGTACAAGGTGCACCAGTAGATGCAGATGCTACAGTGGCAGACGCACCGCAAGGTACAGATGCAGGACAAAAGTTTCCATTCTCAGGTGGAGTGGTAAGCAACACAGCAGTTGGGCAAGACTTTAATGTAATGAACCCGTACTTGGCAATTAACTATCTAATTTATGCGGGGGCAAAATAATGGCATATCAGATTAATAAAACAAACGGCGACTTACTTGTAAATCTTGTAGACGGACAAGTAAACACACAAACAACTGATATTTCATTAATTGGTAGAAATTATTCAGGCTTCGGTGAAAGCATTAACGAAAACTTTGTTAAGATGCTTGAGAACTTTACTAACACACAAGCACCAGCAACTCCACTAACAGGACAGTTATGGTATGACAGCGGCGAAGCAAGATTAAAATTATATGATGGCGCACAATTTAAAAGTGCAGGTGGTCCAATTGTAAGTCCTACACAACCACAAATGGTTACAGGCGATCTTTGGATTGACAATCAAAACAATAAATTATATTTTTACGATGGAACAGATTTAGTACTTGTTGGTCCTGACTTTTCAACATCAGAAGGAACTTCAGGTTTTACAACTGAAACAGTTTTAGATACAACGCAGTCAAACAGAACACTTGTTAATTTAAACGTTGGTGGACAAAAAGAAGCAATACTTTCAAATATTAGATTTACACCTAATTCAGCAAATCCTATTACAGGAATTACAGGAGCAGTTGAAAAAGGTATTAATGTAATTGATGATGACTTTAAGTTTCACGGAACAGCAACTTCGGCAGATACAATTATTAACGCACAAGGCGTTAAGAAAAACGCATCACAGTTTATGCCTACAGATGCTAACGCAACTTCAAATGGTACTATCAGCACAATTAACAACGGTGGTATTACAGTAGGACCAGAAGATAATATTAACATTGGTATTGTTGCAAATCAAACAATAATTGCAAACCAAGTTAGAGATAGAAACTTAGATATCCAAGTAAGAAAAGCAAGTGGTGCAACTTCAGCAATTAAAGTTGATACAGCAAATAGTTACTTAGGTATTTTCAAAGCATCACCTACAGCAACACTTGACGTTGGCGGTAGTGTAAAAATTGACGGCGACTTAACAGTTAGTGGTAACACTTTTAGCACAGACGTTGATAACTTAAGAATTAAAGATAAAAATATTGAACTTGCTATTACAAGTGATAGTACAGTATTACCAGATGCAGATGTTAATGATGCAGGTATTATTGTTAAAGCAAATCCAGACGACAAAGAATTTATTTGGAAACTGGCAACAAACGCATTTACATCAAACGTATTTTTTGATTCAACAGCAGGTTATAAGATTAACGGCAACACAGTTATATCAGGTACAACATTAGGAACAATTACAAGTGCTCCACAAATGCAAACACTTGGTACACTTACAGCATTAGGTGTTGACAACGTTGAAGTTGATGGACAGAAAGTTTCATCAAACGTAGGTAACTTACAACTTGAAGCCGCAACAGGCGTAATTGAAATACTTAACACTAATAAGATTTCAGGATTAGGTGAACCAGTTGCAGGATCAGATGCGGCAACTAAAAATTATGTAGATACTGCTATTGACGGCGAAGGCGTTGCAATGGCACTTGATATCACAGGCATGGGTTACAATGCAGGTGCAGGAGGCGGAGCGGCCTTTGGTGCTAAACTTGTTACACTGCTTGAGGAGATTGTTCCATCAAGTACAAAGGTAAACGGAACACAAGCAAAAATTCATGCAACTGACCAAACATCAGCAAGTGCTACATTGACAGCAAGTGCGTTGAATACAGGGTTAGATGAAACTACAGTAGCAGTTGATAAAACAGTTACAGTAGCAACAAGAACAGTTGCGTCTATTACTAAAGGTGTATTAACCATCTTAACATTAGATGCAGTTCATGGATATGATGCAGGACGTAATGTAACAATTTCGGGTGCATTAGGAGTTACAGCAATTAATGGTACATACGCTATTAATAGGATTGTAAGTTCAACAGAAATAGAGATAAACTTAGATACAAGCAGTGAAGTTGGTACATATACAGCGGATAGTGCGAGTGTATCGAGGGTAACAGAAACAGGGCAGGAAAACGAGACCGTACTAAAAGATGTACAGTTTAGTGACGTAACAGGATCGGTTTCACTAACAGTTGACAGATACGTATTAACATGTACTGTAACTGGTGGTGCCTGGGTTTATACCAGCGGAGTAAGTTCGACGGTATAACGATAAATACTAACAATGAAGGGGTAATATACTATGGCATACATTATTAACAAAACCGACGGTAGCCAGATTGCAGTAGTTGAAGACGGTACAGTCAATCAAACTACTGATCTTAAACTTGTTGGTAAAAATTACGCTGGTTATGGCGAGATTCAGAACGAAAACTTCGTTCATTTGCTTGAGAATTTCTCAAGTGCGAATGCTCCGTCCAGAGCAATCAGCGGACAACTTTGGTTTGACTCAGGAACGAGCAAATTAAAGTTCTATGACGGAACAAAATTTAGAACAACTGGTGGAGCAGAAGTAAGTGCAAGTCAACCATCAGGACTAACTGAAGGTGACTTTTGGTGGGATAACGCAAACAATCAGTTGTATGCGAACACTGGTGCAGGCTTTGTACTAATTGGTCCACAATCACAAGGTGCTACAGTTACATCATTTGTAACTGATTCAGTAACAGACATTGCAAATGTACAAAGAACAGTAATCAAAGGTACTATCAATGATGAAGTAGTAGTGGTATTAAGTGCCGCTGACTTTACAATCGACGGAACTGTCCCTAACAATGCCATAACAGGGTTCGACGTTATTCATCAGGGTATGACTTTAAAGAATACTACTAATGCACAACAAGGTGTTACTTCAACAGGACATAGATTCTGGGGTACAGCAACAAACGCAGATAAATTAGGCGGACGTTCAGCAAGTGAATATGTTGTATCAATTCCAGGACAAGAAAGTTCATTTAACGAAGTTGTAAGATTTGCAGATGCAGGATTTACAGTTGGCGATTCAAATGACTTATCAGTTAAAATTGAAAACGGAAACCAAGCAGTTATTAGTAACGATGTTGGTACTGTAATTAGATTTAAAGTTGATAATGCATCAGCACAATCAACAGAGCCAGTACAAATTAAAGCAGAGGGTATTTTCCCAGGTGCTAACAATACATTTGGAATTGGTTCAAGTGCTTTAAGATTCTCAGACATGTGGGCAACTACATTTAATGGTACGGCAACTTCTGCTAACGCAATGGTTGTTGGATCAAACAACAGAACAGCAAGTACTTCAGCAACTAACGACACAGTAGCAGTTAGAGATTCAAGCGGTGACTTGTTTGCTAACAACTTCCAAGGTGTTGCAAGTTCGGCAAAATACGCTGACTTGGCAGAGAAATATACTACAGACGATCAGTATCCAGTAGGAACTATTATGACAATTGGTACAGATGAAGGTAGTGAAGCAACTTGGTGCCCAATGACAGGGATGCCAATTGGTGTTATTAGTACTAAACCAGCATACTTAATGAATGCAGACGCAGAAGGACAAGCGATTGCACTTAAAGGTAGAGTACCAGTAAGAGTTATGGGACCTGTAAACAAAGGTGACAAACTATACGTAGGTGCTAACGGTACTGCACAAAAAGCAGACGAAGGCGACTTGGTTGGTATTGCTTTAGAATCAAATGATAGACACGAAGAAAAATTAGTTGAAGCGTTCTTGAAAGTATAAGAGGAAGTAACAAATGGCAATAATTACAGCGGCAAGATATAACTCGTTACAAGCAACAGTTGAAAACGTAATGGGTAATGGTGCAGGTCAGTTCGGTTATGGACAGACTTTAGCGTCATCACAGGTTGCGGCAGACACTGTAATTGATTCAGGACACATGTCCACACTTTACACAGATTTAATTAATGCAAGAGTACACCAAGTAGGTAGTGTTCCTAATTCAGTTGCAACGGTAAGTGCAGGTGATGTTATTGAGGAAGATGCTACAGACACAGGTACTGCAAGAGGTATTTTACAATACGAAGATTTAGCAAGTACTGTTGAAACTGACAAAGCATTAATTTATACTGCTGATACTTCACAAAGTACAATCACTGCAAACAAAACAAACAGTTCATCTACTAATGCATGGGCAGGAGTACGTGACCATGTTGTTACAGTAACGTTTGCAACAGCAGATGCACGTAGACACTTTTTTAATGCAGGCGGTGAAATTAGATTTACTGCTGACTTAGATCCAGCGGCTTCAAATGGTAAGAACAACGATTGGAACTCATTGTTAGCAAACATGGGAACAGTTACATTTAAATCAAATAACTGTCCATCATTAGGTTCAAGTCCAGGAACAAGTTTCAATATTGGTAACTTTGACATGACTGCTACAGACCAACTTGTATTCCAAAAAGATGGTACAGGTGTATATGCAGAAAACGATTACAATATTAAAGCAAAAGAACTTAATTCAACTACAATACAGTTTACTATTCAATTTAGAGATGATGACGTAGGTGATGACACAAACAACGATGGTGCATTCAACCCACAAGATGAATCAGTAACAGGTACATTACAAAGTGTGGTTGGCGAAAGACTACCTACAGGGTCAAGAGTTTCTTTAACTTCCCCAACATTTAATACCACAAATACTCTTTAATACCTTAGTACGTAGTAAATATTACTATGGACGAGAAACTATCAAAAGCCTTAGAATTTGGAAACTATTCTGCAACTCTTAATAACCAAAGAAGAATGTTGAAAGAAAAGTTTGCTACAGAGTCAATGTATTTCTTTGCAGGTGGACAATTTACAATTAATAAAGAGTTGATTAACTATGTTTACACATTACAATCAACAGAGCAAGATTCATTTGTATTAATTGATGATACAGATACTCCGATCTTAATTGAAGACATATCAGACTTTTACAATAATATTACAGACAAATATTATGTTGCACTAAACAACTATCACAAAGATTACAGCAAACTTGAAAAGAGTAGATCTGTAGACGGATTGGTGGAATGAGCAGTGGAGTATTACTATTTGCATTTAATAATGAGCAAGTGGATTATGTATCACAGGCTCAGTACCTTGCAAAAAGAATACGCAAATATTTAGACTTACCAACTACACTTGTAACAGATGACGTAGAACGTGTTGTAAAATTTTACAACGGAAAAGAAGTGTTTGACGAAATTCTTTCTTCGTCTATAGAACAAAAAAATCACAAAACATATCACGACGGAAGTTTATCTAAAAAAGTATTAGAGTTTAAGAACTTTAATAGAAGTGATAGTTACGATATAAGTCCTTATGATAGAACTCTTGTGTTAGATACAGACTACATCATAAGTAACGACTTACTTGCACAAGCAATGAAGTTACCACATGAACTAATGATGTATAAAGACAGTATGGATATTAGTGGTTGGCGTGATACAAGTGAGTTTAAGTTAATTAGTGAAACATCAATAGACTTTTGGTGGGCAACTTGTATTATATTTGATAAGTCAGAACGTAATAATGCTTTCTTTGATCTTGTAAAACACATAAAGAAAAATTACGAACACTATCGTAATCTATATCAAGTTACAACAACAGTATTTAGAAATGATATTGCATTTAGTATTGCAAATAACATCATGGGTTATACAAAAGAACTGCCGGGCAAAATGGTTTACAGCACAGGCAAAGATATATTACAAAAAATTAAAGACGATGAATTAACTCTGCTTGTTGAAAAACAAGATCGTGTAGGAGAATATACACTAATAAAATCAAAAGGTATAAATTTGCATGTAATGAATAAGTTTAGTTTAGGAAGGGAGATTACAAATGCCTAATTTTACTTTCCTTGCACAGAACAGTGAATACAATTACATACGTCAAGCAGAATTATTAGCATTAAGCATTAGGAAAACTAATCCAGATAGTAAAATTTGTTTAATTACCAACGATGATGTAGAACAAAAAGAATTGTTTGATGACATTGTACCTATACCATGGGAAGATAAAGCAGAAGAACACAAGTGGAAAGTACAAAACCGTTGGAAGATTTATCATGCTTGTCCATATGATGAAACTTTTGTATTAGACACAGACATGATTGTATGTCATGACCTAACACACTGGTGGAGCCTAATGCAAAATTACGAAGTTTTTTACACAACAAACGTTACAGATTATAAACAAAGTAAACTTAATGTAACATATTATAGAAAAATGTTTGAAGCAAACAACTTACCAGACATTTATGTTGCACTACACTATTTTAAGAAGTCTGACTTCGCAAAAAAGTTTTATGAAGCGTTAGAATACACAATGAAAAATTGGGAAGAGTGTTATACAAAGTATGCACCAAAGAAAATGCAAAAGATTGCCAGTGTAGATGTATGTACAAGTATTGCAATTAAGATGTTAGGTGTAGAAAACAAAGTTACAAACAAGACTTTAGCATTTCCTACGTTCGTTCATATGAAGCCTTATGCACAAACTTGGAATACACAAACAAAGAAGTGGCAAGATCGTGTAGGTTGTTTTGTTAATGACGATGCACAGTTAAGAGTAGGCGGGCATTTACAAGACACGGTGTTTCATTATACTGAAAAAGATTTTACGGATAGATTTTATGACAGATATGCACAAAGATGAAGTACAAACATATATAGAGTTTGATCCTAAGACTGGAAACATTCAAACTATTACTTCCTATCCTCAGAACCAACACATAGAAGTTAATCCTGATGATGTAAAAGGATTATTAGATGGATCAGAAAACTTCTTACACTACAAAGTACAGTTCAATCCAACTTCAACTATGTATGAACTTGTCAATGTGTATGATGAAGAACGTTTCGAATACAATGTACACAACAGCATATACAAAGTACCTACAGATATTGAAGCAGACATTAATATTATAAAAAATTACAAAACAAAAACATGGCAACTACAGTTTGGCAAACTATTTTCCAAAACATTAGAAAAGAATAGTGTAACATTACAAACTGTTAAAAATTTTAGCGTAGTTGCCAAGAACGATCCTTATAAACTACATAGAACATTACGATTTAATTTAGCAGATACAAATTTAGACTTGCAATTTGATCAAGATGATGCTATAATAACACAATACGACTTATATACTAACAAGTTGTTCAACAGTTACAGCACAGGAGTCATTAATGATTAAGATTGCAGAACAAGATATCATTTTTTTAAGTTACGATGAGCCTAATGCTGAAGAAAACTGGGCAGACTTAAAAAGAAAAGTGCCGTGGGCAAAACGTGTACATGGTGTAGAAGGTTCAGATGCCGCACACAAGGCATGTGCAGACTTATCAGAAACTAAACACTTCGTTACAGTTGACGGAGACACTATTGTTGATCCTAAATTTATAGAAGTAGTATTAGACTTAGACAAGTTAGGCGTAGATGATGACTATCAGTTTAGTTGGTGTGGTAAGATTGATGTCAACGGACTAATGTACGGTAACGGTAGTTTAAAAATGTGGACTAAAGAGTTTGTTAAGAATATGAAAACTCATGAAAACACAGATGGTTCTGATGATACACAAATAGAATTCTGTTACTTTGACAACTATTATCAACTCAACGAAAATTATAGTAAAAGTATTATTACTGCTACTCCACACCAAGCATGGCGAGCAGGATTTAGAGAAGGTGTTAAGATGTCATTGGATAGAGGAACACCTATTAATGACTTGAAAGAGTTATGGTGGCAGAATTATCATAGATTATTAGTCTGGATGATGGTAGGTGCAGATGTTGAAAACGGTTTATATAGCATTCTTGGTGCAAGGCAAGGTTGTTATAAAACAATGTGTACAGAATGGGATCATACGCAAACAAGAGATTTTTTATACTTAAATAAACTGTGGGAAGAAAGCGATTTTCACAGTGGTAATGTTGTGGACCGTATTACAGATATAGGAACTTTAATTAGAAATGAATTAGATGTTCCTCTTGCAGTACATCCATATGATAATGAACAAAGTGAATTTTTTAAAACTGTTTACAAAAATAGTGATAGGGTGATTAGACGAAAATGAAAATTAGGTACTATCGAAATATTAAGGGGTGGCGTTGGTTAGGATTTTTTCTTGCCATGGCATCTGCTTATATTTTAAGTAGTGGTAATCCTGACTACCAGGTTATGGGTTGGAGTGTTGCATGTTTCAGTTGTGGCATTTGGATTTACATGGGTTGGAAAGACGGCGATACACCACGTGCATTGATGGAACTGTTTTATTTGGTACTTGCTAT
>CEWG01019523.1_pt1 | contig 25913 bp, 20 predicted proteins | sample 361411 | NCBI WGS metagenome assembly CEWG01 (sample SAMEA2622173, study PRJEB7988) | marine metagenome | biome: marine biome (ENVO:00000447); feature: surface water layer (ENVO:00002042); material: "saline water (ENVO:00002010), including plankton (ENVO:xxxxxxxx)" | depth 5 m | reverse complement strand
ACCCCATCTATAATATTATCTAAAGAATCTACAATAACTTCTGCAATTAAAAAATGTGCTGAAGGATCATTTGTTATCCACTCATATTTATATTCTACCATATTATTATTAGAATTTCCTAAAAATGGAATAGAAGAAAAAGGAACATTCGCAATCCATGTTCCAAGGCCTGTTAATGTATCAGAACAGTATATATCTAGTTGTGAGTCAGTATACTTTATACTTTTTAATCTTAAAACATCAAAAGTACCCAAAGGAGTATTAATCGTTCCAGAAGCATCCACTTCATAGTTTGATGTATTTAAAATTTTAACAACAGCTGTATCAGCACTATTAGCCAAACCATTGGTTAGTGATGCTACTGTTGCTGCTGGTAAAGCTATATTTAATAAAGCTCCTGTTATAACATTATCAATAACTAAACTGGGACCATCAGAAATTGTTAATGGATAAGTTAAAGGAAGGGGATAATATAAAGCAGGCGTAGCAAAAACTGTGTCATTGATTCCATGTATATACATTCCCGAAGATCCTTTATTAAAATAACTCACAGAATTCCCTTGCTCCATTGCTAAATTAACATTATTATATAGAGAACCACTACTTGTAACGCTAGGTTCTACAAAAAAAAGATTATCAAAACTTGGAAATTGTAATGACCCAAAGTCCCAATATTGATTAGGTCCAGTTGTTCCAAGTGACACATTAGCATTGGGATCAAATGCTTTTATCATGAGATCACCTACACCAACCAAATCATTTTCATAAACAGTAATTTGGGAAAATGAATTTACAGAAAGAAAAATAAATAAAGATAGAAGTCTTGTTTTCATAAAAAAGTAAATAGTTATGTCACACAAAGTTAAAATAAAAAAGTAATAATGGCATCTACATTATTGCATCTTATGTCTTAAAGATGAATTTCGTATATTTGCATAGTAAATTACATGAGTTGATTTTCAGATGAAACACATACTTTATAAAATATTATTTTTTTCTTTAATTACTAATTCATTTTTTGGGCAAACAATAGTAAATGTTACACCATGTAATATTAACGTTAGTCAATCCTTAACTGGATTTGAACCAGACCCGGTTTATGCCCCATGGATATGGTCCTATGATACGCTAACAATAACAAACAATAGTAATTGTGATGTTAGAGTAAGACCTGAATTTGATGTTTCTCATGAAAGCTTACCAATAGGTGCAACTGATTTTAATTTAAAATGGTATAACCCCTTTACTGGAAATTGGCCAATTATACCTTATTATATTGATGCTAATGGAAATGCTGTTGGCTATTGGAGTATAGGAGGAGATAGTACAGGAATAATATTAAACCAAGGAACTAGCCAACAAATCATCATTAAAGTACGCTTTAAACCAAGCGCTAATTATGGACTATACTCAGCAAGCTGGAGCACTCAACTTTTAGATTCCTCAGGTTTATTTGTTCAAAATTTAGCTACGGACTCCTCTTTTTTAAGCCTTATCGATTGTTCTATTTTTGAAGTTGACAGCTTCTATAGTACTAATTCAAATTGTTATAACTCAAATACTGGAAGTGCAGGAATAGTATCAGTTCAGAATGGAAGCAATCAATATATATATAGCTGGAGTAATGGTGATACAACAAGTAATATTACAAATCTAGGACCTGGAAACTATGATTGTATTATTACTGATCAAAATTGGCAACAATGTACAGATACAATTTCAATATCAATAGACGAGCCCGACTCATTAAATATCACTGAAAATATAAATCCTCTTTTATGCTTTGGAGACAGCAATGCATCAATTAATTTAATTATAAGTGGCGGTATAAGCCCATATAACGAAATTTGGGCTAATGGAATTACCCCAAATAATTTAGGGCCTGGTATGTACTCATACACGATCACAGATAGTAATGGTTGCACTGTAAACGACTCTATTATAATTTTAGAACCTATAGAATTAACATCAACAATATCATCAACAGATATTACAAATTGTATTATAGATGATGGAACTATTGATCTAAATGTAAGTGGTGGTGCAGGACAAATATCATATACATGGAGTAATGGCTCAACAAATGAGGATTTAGTTAATTTATCTTCTGGATCCTATTTTGTTGTTATTTCAGACTCAAATAATTGTATTTTAACTGATACTGCAATAATAGATAACTATATGTCTTTATTAAATATTACCTTAAGTTCTCCTTTATATAATGGAGAGAATTTAATCTGTTATGGAGATAATAGTGGTAGTATATCTTCTACTACAACGGGTGGTGTTGGTCAATTAATTTATACATGGTCAAACGGACAAACAGCAACTTCTATTTCAAATCTTTCTGCGGGCACATATAGCTTAAACATAATTGATGGTCTTGGATGTTCAGCGACTGAAAGTATAATATTATCTGAGCCTGATGAATTAAGCTCCACATATACCAAATCAGATGTAAGTTGTTTTAATGCTAATGATGGAAGTGCAATTGTTAACTTCTTTGGAGGAACAACAGGAAGTGTTCCTGGTGACACAAACTATATACTCGGTTGGCAAGGATTAACAACTATATTGTTTAATCCTATAGCTCAATTTGAAACATCAGTGGTTTCACCAAATGGAATACCGGCTGGAACTTACCCATACAGTGTAACTGATTTAAATGGATGTACAATATACGACACAATTACTATAATAGAACCTGACAGTTTATTTATCACATATACAACATCAAATTATGCAGGATTTGAAATTGATTGTGCAGGAGAAAATAGTGGAGAGATAAATATTCAAGTTAATGGTGGAACAGCACCTTTTAATCATTATCTTAACGGTGTAACTCAAAACTCTTATAATATAACAAATTTAGTAGCAGGAAACTACATAGACTCTATTATTGATTTCTATGGATGCTCTACATCTGTTAGCATCACTCTATATGAACCAGATACTTTAAATAGCTCACTAACATCAACACAACTAGATTGCTACGGAGATTGCGATGGAGAAATATATAGTAATATAAATGGAGGTGTATCACCATATAATTTACAATGGAATAATGGAGATACAACCGATACTATTACAGGAATTTGTGATGGAAGTTATAACCTTAGTATTACTGATCAAAATGGATGTAATGAAAACGCAACTATTAGTCTAATCGAACCTGATGGAATAAATATAGTATTAGACTCTTTATTAGATGTCAATAATTACGGAGGAAGTGATGGGGCTATATATATGACTTTAAGCGGGGGAACATCACCTTATAATATTGTATGGACAAATAATAATACTTTTTTATCATATAATGAAGATATAACAAACCTAAGTGCAGATTTATATTTCTTAGAAATTACAGATGATAATTCGTGCATATATTATGACACTTTAGAAATAACGCAACCCCCTTCTTTATTTATAACACTTGATGGCTCGACTAACGCAATTTGTTTTGATTCTTGTAATGGAGAAATCAATATTACTGCAAATGGTGGGGATTCAACATATTTTTATTTTTGGACAGGTCCAAATGGATTTACATCAACAAGTGAAGATATATCAAATTTATGCTATGGAGAATACATTTTAACTTTAGATGATGGTATTTCATTAATAACTGATACTTTTAATATTTTCCAACCTCAACCTTTTGTATATAATCTTATAATAGATTCTATTAATTGTTATGATGATTTTACTCAAGCAGAAATTAATATCTGGGGAGGTACTCAACCATATACTTATAATTGGTCTACAGGAGGAAATAATTATTTTACATCATTAAATGCAGGAACCCATTCTGTTTCTGTTTTAGATACAAATGGGTGTAGTATGTTTGAATCATTTACAATTAATAACCCTGATTCTATTATTAGTATTGCCACTACTTCAAACACTTCATGTTTTGGAGGTAATGATGGAAGCACCAGTATAAATATAATTAGTGGAGGAACACCTCCATTTATGTTTTCTAGCAACAATGGTCTAACATATCAAAACTCAAATACATATTCGAATCTTTCTTTTGGAAATTACTCAATACTAATTTCCGATAGTAACAATTGTTTAGATTCTATAAATATTCAAATAAATGAACCTGGTGAAATATACAGCACTACAAGTAGTGATAGTTTAAGTTGTTATAATGCTTGTGATGGAAATGTATATGTAAGTGCATTTGGGGGAACACCCCCATACAATTACTCATGGGACTATGGAACAAATAATTTATGTGCTGGTTTATATAATGTTATAATAACTGACTCAAATAACTGTACATCTGTTAATAATGCAATTGTCAGTGAACCTGACCCGCTATTAATAAATATCTCTATATCAGACTCTACCCTTGTAGCAACTAGTGGTTATAATTCTTATCAATGGTATAGTGCAGATGGAAATGTAATTAATGGAGCAACAAATGAAACGTTTACTCCAAATACAGTAGGTGAATATTATGTGGTAGTTAATAATGGCGAATGTGAAGAAACATCATATTCAATAAATTACGACATTACAAATCTTTTAGAAATTGAAGAGAATTTACAAATTTACCCTAACCCTAGTTCAGGAATGATTACCATCATTGGTAGTAGAATTACAAAAATATCCATTTACAATACATTAGGAAATCAACTTCATAAAGTTGAAAAAAATAATATTAACATAAATTCAAGAAACATAGATTTGTCTAATTTAGCACGTGGAATATATTTTATTCAAATTGAGCAAAATAATAAAATACTAAACTCTCAAATTATACTTAAATAATTTTTTATAGTTTGGTCTAAAAAAAGAAAATACAATTATGATAAAAAAAATAATCTTACTAACAGCAGTTATAATTAGCTTTAATAGCTCTTTATTCGCTATAGTTGACACATCATATACTGATCATTTAAACCCTTTTAGCTGGAATCCAATTTCTGATTCTGATAAAATAACACAGTATGAAAATCAAAAAACACTAACAAAAAGATCAATACAACAAGCTGCTAAAGGAAAAGAGCACTATGATAATGCCTTAAATTATATGCTGAATAAAGAATACATGTCGGCTATTTCTGAATTTGAAATTGCTATTAAAAGATATGAAAGAGCAAAATTAAGTGCTGATGGTATGAATTACATTTATTTAAATATGGCTTTATCATATGCTAATTCTGGATACACTAAAGACAAAGCAGAAGCAGAAAGATTACTTAGCCTATTAACTGCAAAAATTTATGATGAACAACAGTGGGCATACAATGCTGCAATTGCTCACTATCAAGTTGGGAAAATGAATGATGCAACTAAAATTTTATCAAAATTAATATCAAAAAATTATGCATTTTTTCAAGCATATGTAACATTAGAAGCAATTTACAGAGAAGGAGAAAATGACGACCAAGCTGATAAAGTTGTAGATAGAATGCTTAGTGCTGAAGAAAAATACTATAACAAAAAGAAAAAATCAAATAAAGACAAAAAGAAAAATATAGTAAAAGAAGTATCACAAGAAAATGGTCAAAAACCAGACATAACAAAAATTATTGCTATTAGTAATGCTAAATTAAAAGATTATACAAATGGCAAGGAGCTAGATAAAAAGAAAACAACTCAAATGCAAAGTGGAATTGAAAGTTTTATCTTGGGTACTAATAGTTTAAAAGATAGAAATTACACTATTGCACAAAAGCAACTAAAAGATGCTGAAAAAATTCTCAGAAAATATTTAATCGATGATGGTTTAAATTTTGTTAGAGGAAATCTAGCAATAGCATATTTAGTAACCGAATCAAAAAGAGGTGTAGGGACAGCAAATAAATATTTAAGAAATATTACATCGAAATTATATAATAAACAAAAATGGACATATAATATGGCTGTAGCATATTATCAATTTGCTTTTATGTCAGCAAGAGAAGATAAAAAAAATAAAACCAGAAAATGGAATAGTCCAAAGCCAGCAGAAAACCTAAAGACATCTATTAAATTGTTTCAAAAATCAATTAATCAAGATAAATTATATTTACCTGCATATGAAAATTTAATATATATTTACAGAGAACAAGGAGAAAATGAAAAAGCTGATAAATTAGCAAAAAGTCTACAAAAAGCAAGACTCAAACTAGTTACTAAATACAGTCTGAATGAGCAACAAGCTAAAGGAGGAGAAAAGCATATTTTTAGATTAAACTTGGGAACATTTGGTCGTTTTGATACTCCAGCATACTTATTTGATGAAGAACATGTAATTGCAATTCCTTTGGATGAAATAAGAACAGTTTATCTTTCAGGTAAATTTTATAATGTAAATGAAGTAAAACAATATCAAAAAGAAATGAAAAATAAAGGTTACAATAACACTTTTATTGTAGCTTATAAAAATGGTGAAGAAATAGGTTTTGAATAATTTTAATAATACTTATGTTGAGAAAATAAAAATGTTCTCATACCTAATGTATATAAAATTAAATCTTCATCAATTAGATTAGAAGATTGTGATTTAAAATATAAATTTCCGAAAATCTCAAACCACTCTAAATTATATGCGATTTCAGCTTCTATAGATAAAATATGAGATTTAACCCCTTGACCATTATAATTACCATAAGAATACTGCCCTCCTGTACTAGCATCAAAATCTGACATAAATATATTCTGCCCATAATGAGTATTTATTGAGTCTAAGCCAATTTGAGTATACTTACTTTTTAATTTATAATTCCATTTATTTTTATTTAAGAAAAATATACTAATAATTTCTTTAAAATTAGCTCCATATGGGTGTGCAATAGCCTGATTCATATGTGTGTAATTTTGTAATACTGTTTTGTGGGCATATGTATATGGTTGAACCTGATTAAATTCAAATAAAAAATTTAAAGAGTTGATTTTCCCTTTAAAACCTATTTGATACCCAAATTTATTTTGAAAAAACCCTGATGAATATGATTCATCAGAATCTTTTTGTCGAGATAAATTTAAGTCATCTAATAACAACTGACTATAGATAGTCATATCTTTATAATTTATATTAAATGTTGCTCCCATTAGTGCATTACCTTTATTTGAGTGTTTTGAAAATTCTACTGGTCTATAAAAAATAACTGGATTAAGGTATGCCAATTCAAAACCTTTATATACTTCCTCACTTTTTGACTGCCACAAAATAGATTCAAAAATACCTATATTGATGTTCTTTGTTAAATTATAATGTAAATAATGAATTGTAGAATGCTTTTTTCTACCAACATCTATCATATCTGGGTTTATAAAAGTTGTATATAAATTATAATACTTAATACCACCAAATTGAGTAATAAACTTTAAATAAGGATATGAATCACCAAAATCTGAAACTAATAAAGAATGATACCCATCTCCAATAAAATGTTTGCCATAGCCAATTTCTGATGTTATAAATTTATTTGGAGAATATTGTGAGTAAAATTGTAATCTATTTGACTTATTACCAAATCCCGGAAAAAAACCCAAAGAATCTTTATATTTAATAATCTGTGAAGTATAATTTCCAGTTATATGATCAAATTGTAATCCTATAGATAAATTGTTCAGAATTTTAGTTTCAGCTTTAACACCAACTAAATAAAAATCTGAAATCTCATGATTTGCATTAGATGTAATACCACTAAAAAAAATTGGTTTATAATAAATACTATTTTTTTTGATTGAATCTTTAGTTGTAGTAATTAGCTGTGAATTAAATATTTTTTCTTGTGAATACGTGTTTGTAATGAAAAATAAAAAAAAAATAAATTTAATAAGCTTTTTCATCGCCTTTTAAAATATTCCATATAGTTTGAAAAATAATATTTATGTCTAATGAAAGAGACCAGTTTTCAATATACCAAACATCAAACCGAACTCTACCCTCCATATCTTGCAATTGCTTTGTTTCACCTCTATACCCTCTTATTTGGGCAACACCTGTAATACCAGGCTTCACAAGTTGACGAACCATATACTTATTGATTAATTCAGAATACTCTTTAGTATGTAATAGCATATGCGGTCTGGGTCCAACAATAGACATATCACCAAGAAAAACATTTATAAATTGAGGAAATTCATCTAAAGAAGTTTTTCTTAAAAATGCTCCTATTTTAGTTATTCTTGCGTCTCCTTGAATAGCTTGTTTAGAATCAGAATCACTACTTAAAGTCATAGATCGAAATTTATAACATTCGAATTCCTCATTATTCACCCCTGACCTTAGTTGTTTAAATAATATAGGGCCTTTAGAAGTAAGTTTTATTATGATCGCTAAAATTGGAAACATCCAACTTAGAAAAAAAATAATTACGAACGTTGAAAAAAACAAATCAAACATTCTCTTTAAAAATCTATTTATAAAATCAGTTAGCGGCTCCTCTCTTAATGTAATAACAGGAACATCATCAAAAAAATCAATATTTACTCTTTTAAAAATAAACCCTCTGAAATCAGGTACAATTTTAAATCTAATCATTTGTTTATCACAAAAGTCAACCAATGATTTAATTTTTTTTGTGTATGTCAAGGGCAAAGCATAAAAAATTTCATCAATAGAATTATCTAAAACAAATGTTTCTAGATTATTTGTTTTCCCAACAGTTACTCCATCTTTTACATTAAATGTATGTTCTGTATCAGAAAAAACACCCATTAACTTAACTCCTAATACGTCATCAGAATTAAAATAATTATGTAGTTGTTTTGCAACCTCTCCACCACCTACAATAACAATTTTGCTATAATTATAACCTGATTTTCTATAAAGCTTAATTGATTGTATAGCAATAAATCTCCAGAAAATTATTAATATTAATAACATTAAATATGTGGCATATAAATGTTCTCTTGAAAATTCAGAGGCTTTCAATGAAAATAATACAGCACTCATGATCATAGCATTAAAAACAAATGACTTAAAAAGATTAAATAATATTCTATCTAATCTTTTTAGTTGTTTTATCTGATATAATTTTAACATTAAACAAACTAAAATCCAAATGGCGTTATATATGATAATTAAAAATCTATATTTATCTGAAAAGTCAACAGAATCAAATTTAAAATAATACATTACCACAAAAGCAATATTTATAAAAAAAACATCTCCTATGAAATGTATAAACCAAAAATATTTAGAGTATCCTTTCATATAAATTTATTTTATCAATTTTTATAAAATTTATACATTTTTTTCAACCCTTTCTCTAAGGTTATAGATGGTTTCCATCCCATTTTTTTTATTTTTTCAATATCTATTTGTTTACGCATTGTCCCATCAGGCTTAGAATCATTAAAATAAAATGAACCATTATAATTAACAATATTTTTAATTAATAGACATAATTCTTTGATTGAAATTTCATTTCCTGTTCCAATATTTATGTGTGAATTAGTATTTTGACTACCAAAGTTTTGGATTGCAGAAAAATGATCTAATACAAACAAGCATGCCTCTGCCAAATCAGCTGACCATAAAAAATCTCTTCTAGGTAAACCGCTTCCCCATATTTCTACTTTTTTCTTAGTTATTCCGTAATCTTTAAGGACGGAAATCACCTCATCATGGCCCGCATTAAGATTTAATTTATTTATTGGATATTTTTCAAGATCATTTTTAATTTCTCTCCAGTCATTTTTTTCTAAACACTTTGCTAAATGAATTTTTCTCATTAAAGCTGGTATAACATGTGATGTTTCTAAATCAAAATTATCATTAGAACCATATAAATTTGTTGGCATTAAAGAAATAAAATCAGTTTTGTATTGGTTATTATAGTTTTCACACATTTTAATACCAGCAATTTTTGCAATTGCATAGGGCTCATTTGTATACTCTAATGAAGAAGTTAATAAATATTCTTCTTTTATGGGTTGAGGAGTTTTTTTTGGATAAACACATGTACTGCCTAAAAAAATTAATTTTTTAATATTATTGATATATGCAGCATGTATTATATTAGTTTGAATCATTAAATTGTTATAGATAAACTCAGCTCTATATGTATTATTAGCTTCTATACCACCTACTTTAGCTGCTGCTATTATTACATACTCTGGTTTTTCTATTTCAAAAAAACGCATAACTTTTTGCTGATTAATTAAATCTAGTTCACTATGTGTTTTATAAATAAGATTACTATAGCCTTTTTTAGAAAATTTTTTTAGAATTTCAGAACCAACCAGACCTGTATGACCTGCGATATAAATCTTAGATGATTTACTAATCATATTAAAAGTAGTTTTTAATATTAAAACCTCCATCACTTAGATATTGATCTTTTTTCATTAGTTTCAAATCTGAGTCCATCATTTCCTGTATGATTGTCTCTAATGTATATTGCGGCTCCCATCCAAGCTCCCTTTTGGCTTTAGAGGAATCTCCAATTAATAAATCAACTTCTGTAGGTCTAAAGTAATTAGGGTCTACGCGAACTACCTCTCTACCAATATCAAGCTGATATTTTGGATGTCTACAACCAGCTACCAGTCCACGTTCATTAATCCCTTTTCCTTTAAAGGATAATTCAATACCAACACATGAAAATGCAATTTTTAAAAAATCTCTAACAGATGATGTTCTACCAGATGCGATTACCCAATCATCAGCTTTTTTAGCTTGTAAAATCATCCACATAACCTGAACATAATCTTTGGCATGACCCCAATCACGTTGTGCATCAAGATTACCAATATATAACTTATCTTGTAAACCTAATGCAATTTTTGACGCAGCACGAGTTATTTTTCGAGTAACAAAAGTTTCTCCTCTTACTGGTGATTCATGATTAAATAGTATACCATTTGATGCAAAAATATTATATGCTTCGCGATAATTAACAGTAATCCAATATGCATACAGCTTAGCTACACCGTAAGGACTTCTTGGGTAAAATGGTGTTTTTTCGGTTTGAGGAAACTCTTTAACTTTACCATAAAGCTCTGATGTAGATGCCTGATATAACTTTGTTTTTTTTGTTAAGTTTAATAAACGAATAGCCTCCAATATTCTTAGAGCCCCAAGCGCATCAGTATTTGCAACATATTCTGGTAAATCAAATGAAACGTGAACATGACTCATGGCCGCTAAATTATATATCTCATCTGGCTCAACTTCTTTAATAATTTTTGTCAAGTTCATAGAGTCAGTCATATCGCCATAATGTAAAATAAAATTCCTGTCTTTCACATGTGGGTGCTCATACAAATGTTCAATTCTATCAGTGTTAAAAGAGGAAGATCTTCTTTTTACACCATGTACTTTATATCCTTTTTTCAAAAGAAATTCTGCAAGATAAGACCCATCTTGACCTGTTATTCCTGTTATTAAAGCTATTTTATTCATAAAGTAAAAATAGTAATTTATTTTCTAGAAAAATACGCTTTTATTACTAACCAAATAAACTTTACATTGCCAATCAAATATCTCTTCCACATTCTAGTTGGCTCTTGATAAAATCTATAAAACCATTCTAAACCAAAATTCTGCATCCATTTAGGCGCTCTTTTGACTTTACCTGCTATGACATCAAAACTTCCTCCAACACCCATAATAAAATTAACACTAGATAAATGATTTTTATATTTATTTAAAAAAATTTCTTTTTTGGGAGAAGAAATCGCAACAAATAAAATATTTGCACCACTTTCAGAAATGTCTTTAGCAATTTGCAGTTCATCATTTTCATTAAAGTAACCATTTCTAAAACCCGCAATAATATTTGTATTAAAAATCTGCTCGTAATTTTTTATTACGTTTAAAATAATCTCCTGTTTTGCGCCAAGAAAAAAGCATTTATAATTATTTAAATATGATAATTTTACTAAATTTTCCATTAAATCTATTCCAGCAACGCGTTCAGGAATTCTAAAGCCTAATAATTTGGAAGCCCAAACTACAGCTTGTCCATCTGCATTTATTATATCTGCATTAAGAACACTATCTTTAAGAGCTTTGTCTTGTTGCATCAAGACAATTTTTCCTGCGTTTACAACAGTATGATGTATTTGTTTATTAAGTTGAATAGCAAGCTCTATTTGCTTTAAGGTATCGCCCATCGTAATGGCATCAATTGGTATATCTAAAAAAATGACTTTTTTATGCATATAAATTACTATAAATTAATTTGTATTTTTTTGCGTTTTGAACCCAAGATCTATTACTAATAATAAAGTCTTTGGCCTGTTTAATAATAATTTCAAGATCTTTTCTTTTTAAAATTTTTTGAACAGCAGATTCAATAGATATAACAGAATCAGAATCAAATAAAATACCATTAAAATTATGTTTAATTAATTCTTTCATTCCACCCACATTAGATGCCATAATTATCTTTTCATATGCCATAGCCTCTAAGGGTTTCAAAGGGGTAACTGAATCTGTTAAATAAGTTTTTTTTCTTGGATTAACAACAATATCAATCTCGGAATAAATATCTGCCGCGATATCAGGAGAAAAACTGCCTTTAAAAACAATTAAATCATCGCCCCTTGCCATTAATTTTAATTTTCTCAAATAAATACCATCTCCAAAAAAAACAAGCTTATTTCTAAATCCTAATTTATGCAAATTAATAAATGCTTGCACTAACAAGTCTAATCCTTCAATAGGGCTAATGGAGCCTACATATGCAAAAACCTTTAATCGTTTAACTCCACTTTTTTTTACTTTAATTTTTTCAATATTAATTGCGTTTTCTATAATATGTATTTTCTTTTTTTTCAATAATAATCTTGATGAAATCTCATTTTTTAAAGATTGATTAATAACTATGAGCTCATCAGATAAATACATTGCAAGAGTTTCAATAAAAGTAATAATGGAAAATATTAAATTAGTAAAAAAATTTCTTCTCTTATATCTTTCTTCCCATAATGATCTTACTTCATAAATCATTGGAACCTTTAATATTACTGAAGATATCTTAGCAGCAAATGCACAAAAAAACATTGCATGAGCATGAATTATATCAGGCTTTTCTTCTTTAACAATTTTGTAGACACTTATTACAAATGAAAAAAATCTCATTATCTTTAAAATCTGTGTAAAAAAAGGAGTTTTATTTTCCGAAACTATTTCACCATGATTACCAAAATATGTTCTATAATAAGTAATCCCATCTAAATCTTCCTTAATAGAGTCTTTTACGAAAGGAGGTTGAAAGGGTGATGTTATAACTATAGGCCTTACTCCTTCTCTAAGTTGAGAATTTAAAATATCTCTACTTCTAATACTCGATCCTGCAGTATTAGGAATTGACTGGTATAGTACGTGAAGAACTTTCATTATTTAAAGAAATTATAAAAATATTTAAAAATAGTATTTGTAAAATAGCTCCAGATTGATATAAAGTTGAAATAGTTAAAAATAAAATTAAATAAAAAATTATTAAAGAACGTTTAATAAGTAAATTTGTAACATTCATTAAGATTAGTCTAAAGAAAAAAATTATCACAACAATTCCTAACAAACCATACTTCACAAAAAATGTAAGATATGTAGAATCAATAGTATTTAATTTTGAATCTAAACCACGATACTCAAACCATGGTATTTCAAAATATGTTCCCATTCCTAAACCAAAAATATATTCTAAAGTAGTCATTTGATTAATCTTTTCAACTGCAGGAGCAAATCTTGTTATGAGCTGCAATACAACTTCATTAGTAACAAATGAATCTAACACTCTTTCTATATTCAAAAAATAACTGTATGTAATAAAAAAGACAAGCCCAAATATGGCAACCATAATTTTTTTAATTAATTTTTGCTTATACACAATTAAATATATAACCAATAAGGCAAATAAAATTATTCTTAAATTAGAAATTAATATTATTGTTAGCGCAAGAAGAATTGTTAAGTTAATTTTTAGAGCAGGTATTTTACTGTTTAAAATTTTAAACTTAAAAATTGCTACTATTAAGAATAATGCAGAAATAAATGTCGTCCCATCAAAATATCTAAACGCATTTTGTTGATAATAAATATCAGTATAGGAAATATTAAATAGCAGAAATAAAAAAAATAAAATTTTAATTGAAAAGCCTAAAATTAAAATATTGATAATCACATTAGTATTTAATTTATTTTTCATCGCTATTTCAATAAAAATAACCGCATAAAACAAAGTTAATATTGGTCGAAAATCTCTAAGCAGATATTTGTCAAAATGCACTGATGAATATATAGCTGCAAAAACATAACAAGAGAAAAACAGAGTAATTAATAATAAATTTAACATGTTTTTGCCAAAAAATTGTTTATTTATGGCTAGAACAAGTAGATAGTAAATCGATACAGAGATAAAAAAATAATCATAAAAATATACTCCACTATATGATGTAAAGTCCATAAACTGATTAGAAGTCGGTATAATCATACCAAATAGCAAGAAAAATAATGAACCTTTAGCTGGATAAACTAAGTATATTATTCCAAGAAAGACAGATAATATACTAAGGGAAAAATATACAATAATTTCCAAACTCATTTATCTATTCTTAATCAAAGAGGCTGGATTTCCACCAACAACTGTGTTTGACATTACATTTTTGGTTACAACACTACCGGCAGCTATAACAGCCCCTGTCTCTATTTGTACGCCTGGTAGTATGATCGAATTTGCTCCTATCCAAACATTATTATATATTTTAACTTTTTTTGTTTCATACCCTTGCTCAGAAATTTTTATATTTTTTGCGTTGTAAATATGATTTTGTGAGTAGATAATTACTCCTGGACCAACTAAAACATCATCCCCTATCTCGACCTCTCCTCCCGCATGAATAATACTCCCTCTATTAATTGAAACATTATTTCCTATAGTTAACTTAGATGGACTGTCTATTTGAACATATTCCCAAATCTTAACATTTTCACCATTTTTATATGGTAAAAATAAATTTCTTACAAAGCAACCTATTATTCCTGGAACTAGTTTAAGAAATGAAGAAAACCATAAAATTAATTCATATTTAACTCTCATATTTTAACAATTGTCTGTACCAAATTACACATCTTATTAACCACAAAGCTATCAAAAAGAATAAGGTAGTTATAATATCGTAAGCAAAATAGTAAATTAAAGGCAATAGTAAAATTATACTACAAATAGAATCTCTATTAATTTTATAAAGCATTTTATTATCACAAATTGCTCCCATTGCAGATGAAAAAAGTGAATAAGAAACTTTTATAACGCCTAAAACAACTAATAATATTATCATATTAAAATTTAATTTAAAATCTAAATTATATAAGCCTGAACTATCAATCAAAAAAGCTATGATTAAAAGAAAAAAGCCAAAAATTAAAGAATAAAATAAAGCTGTTTTTAATTTATTCTTTAACAATTTATGATTATACTTTTTTTTGAATATGACTATCTCTCTAAATCCTAAATATGATTGAAATAAAGTAAAAGGAAATAAAAAAATATTTATATAAAAAAAATAAGTACCTAAGTCTTCAATTCCAAATCTATTTTCAATAAAGAAGCGATCCCCAAAATTTATACTTGAGATTGTTATTAATGAAAGAAAAAACAGAATAGACTGTTTAAATAATTTTGACTTATTAAATTCATTAACAAAATCAATATTTTTTTTTAATTTATAAAAGAAGAAAAAAGTTAAAAAAAGAACAATAAATATTGAGCCAAACAATATTTCTAATGATATTACTAAATTATAAAATACACATAAAATTACTGTAATAAAGAGTCCTATCCTCCACGTATTTATTATAATTTGAGCTAATGTAAATCTAGATAATAATCTAAATAAATTAAATAGAATTTTTATACTTATAACTAGAACAGTAAAAATTAAAAAGGAAATAAAACTAAATGAGAAATCATAATAATGTAAAAATAAATATGAGGATAAAAAACTTATAAATATTAATATAAAAAATATTGGAACAAGTATATTTTTTTGCGCTAATATTTGTTTTTTGGCGATTTTGGTTGTCCGTAAAAGCACCTGCTCAAATCCCAATAAACCAAATGAAGATATTAGAGATAAATAAGTGATTAACAATGAATACAGGCCATAATCTGATAAAGATAGTTTTTCTTTTAATAAAATATTAACTATAAAAAATGAAAGAGATGCAAATCCCAAAACAAAAAATGAAAGATGTTTTGAAAAAAATGATAAATATTTATTTTTTTGCTCCACAAAAATCTAATTCAATGGCATTAAAATTTAAGTTTTTAAACTCTTTATGAGCTACTAAATACACAACTATGTCTAAATCTTCATTTTTAAGCACTTGAAAATTTGTTAACTTATATTCTTTACTTGTTGTTAAATTAGGTTCAACTAAAAGTATATCATACTTCCCTTTTTTAAGTAAATTTTCTGCTACCTCAAGAGCAGGTGACTCTCTCAAATCATCAATATCTGGTTTAAATGCTAAACCCATCAGTGCAATTAGTGGTTTTCTTTTATTTTTGTTTTCAAATTCCAATGCGCTACGCTTAATCTTCTCAATAACCCACATTGTTTTATATGTGTTGATAGTTCTTGCTTCCTTAATTATTACAGCTTCTTCAGGAAAATTAGAAACTATAAACCATGGATCTACGGCAATACAATGCCCTCCTACTCCAGTGCCAGGTTGTAAAATATTAACTCTTGGATGTTTATTAGCTAATTTTATAAGCTCCCAAACATTAATTTCTGCCTTATCACAAATCATACTTAACTCATTTGCAAAAGCAATACTCACATCTCTTGATGAGTTTTCAACTAATTTACACATTTCAGCTGTCTTTGCATCAGTAGCATGTAACTCTCCTTTGACAAATTTTCTATAAAATTCTTGTGCAACTCTTGTTGATTTTTTATCAATACCCCCTATTACTCGATCATTATTTTCTAACTCATAAATTACCTTACCTGGAAGAACTCTTTCAGGGCAATAAGCTATATATAAGTTATCTTTAAGCTCTGGTCTTTTATCAAAAATAATTTCTGCCATCTTATTTGTTGTACCTACCGGACTAGTAGATTCTATTATAAATAAATTTCCTGCTTTTAATTTGGGAATAATCATTTTAGTTGCAGATTCAACAAATTTTAAATCTGGCTCGAAATCACCTTTGAATGGAGTAGGGACAGCAATCAAAAAAACATCTGCATTATCTGGAGCTGTACTTGCTTTAAGAAAACCCTTGTTAACTACACTCTTTACTAAAACATCTAAATCCGGTTCTATAATATGAATTTCTCCTTTATTAATTGTATCTACAACTTCTTGATTCACATCAACACCTTGAACTAAAAATTCTTTACTAGCGATAACAGCAGCAGTTGGTAGACCAATGTATCCTAAACCCATCATTACAACGTTATTTTCTTTCATATTAAATATTTAATAAAAATTTTACTATCCTAAAGCTAGCTTTTCCATCTCCATAAGGATTATGAAGTCGACTCATTTTTTCATATTTACTTTTATCTTTTAATAAAAGACTCGCTTCTTCTATAATTTTATCAGTATTAGTGCCTACTAAAATAACTGTACCTGCAGCAACAGCCTCTGGTCTTTCGGTAGTATTTCTCATAACTAAAACAGGCTTCCCTAACGAAGGAGCTTCTTCTTGCACACCTCCACTATCAGTAATTATTAATTTTGACTTTTCCATTAACCAAATAAAAGCTTCATATGGCAAAGGATCAATTAAGTTTATATTATTAACATTTGACAAAATATCATTTACCGGCTTTTGTACATTTGGATTTAAATGTACTGGATAAATAATTTGAACATTATTTTTTTCTGCAATTTGTTTTAAAGCATAACAAATATTTAAAAATCCTTTACCATGATTTTCTCTTCTATGACCTGTAACTAAAATTAACTCTTTTTTATCATCAATTATATTCTTTAACATATCGATAGTATCATTTTCTATACTCTTTATTCTTTCTACTCCATCAAGTAATGCATCTATCACTGTATTTCCAGTAACTATAATATTTGATTGATTTATATTTTCATTTAAAAGATTTTCTTTTGATTGATTAGTTGGCGCAAAATGATAATCTGCTATCCTAGCTGTAATTTGTCGGTTAATTTCTTCAGGGAAAGGAGCATATTTATTATTGGTTCTTAATCCAGCCTCCACATGGCATACCTTTGCTCCTGAGTAAAATGCAGTAATACTAGCAGCCATTGTAGTAGTTGTATCTCCATGAACAAAAACAAAATCTGCAGGAAATTTTTCTAAAACAATTTTTAGTCCATTTATAATTTCTGCTGTCAAATTATGTAAATTTTGATTAGGCTTCATTAAATCTAAATCAAAATCAGGAGTAATTTCAAAAAATTCTAAAACCTGGTCTAACATTTCTCTGTGTTGCGCTGTTACACAAACTTTAGTTTGAAAATTACTATTCATATCAAAGGCTTTAATCACAGGTGCCATTTTTATAGCTTCTGGTCGAGTGCCAAATACAATTAATATCTTTTTCATTTATTTAATAGGTATATTAGAAAAATCAATAAAAGTCACATCTATTTCTTGAGTTTTTCCTGAAAAATAATCATGTAATTTAACTAAAATAGGTAATTTACATATAATTTTATTATTTACTAAATTATATATCATCTTAATAGAATTTAAACCTTCAAGAATCACAGAATTTGATTTATAGTCTTCGTTATAAAACTCCTTGCCAATTAATAATCCTAATGTTCTATTTCTACTTAAGTCATTTAATGATGTTAAACACAAGTCTCCAAAACCACATGACAAAAACAATGTTGATTCACAACCTCCAAGCTCTTTTAAGATAAGTCTAACTTCTGAAAAAGCCTTAGTTAACATCATAAATCTAGTGTTAGAGGAATTATATTTTGCATCTACTATACCTAAAAAAATAGCATAGATATTTTTTAGTGAGCTTAAAATTTCAACACCTCTAATATCTTTTGTAAAATCAATATGTAATACAGTTTTTTTAATAACTTTATTAACTATGTCAAATTGATTTTGAGTCTTATAACCAAGAGTTAATAAAGTACTTGCATGATCCATTAGCTCAACAGCAAAAGAAGGTCCCTTTAAAGTTACAATATTCTCAAATTCAAAATTTTGCTTTATAGCATCTACAACTGTAACACCCCCATTCAACAATCCTTTTGAAAGATTTACAAGAAGAACATTATCTTTAAATTTATGATAAACAGATTCAATTTTTTTAATAATAAGTGTTGAAGGGTAAGCTATAAAAACTATATCTGCATTAGCAAAAACATTCTCGTTACTTGTAGCGCAAACTGAAGAGGGTAAATGTTTATTGGGAAAACATGATTTGTTTGTATTTAAAGTGTTTATTTCATTTACTTTGGATTCATTTTTTGAAAATAATTGAACATTATTTTCTTTATTCATTGACAAAGCCTTGGCAATCGCTGTACCAAAAGTTCCTGCACCAAATACAATTATATTCATAAAACAAAAATATGTCTTTTAGTCCTCCTCTGATGTATATCCATCAATATATTTTAACAATAGTTCTTTAACAACCACTTCATCTTGCTTTTCTCTTGCTGACTTAATTACATCAATACAGTATTTAACATCTTGGTATGAAAGCTTACTTTCCTTAGCTTGCATAATTCTTGAATGTTCTGATTGTACTACATCACTACCAATTAATAGTTCTTCATATAATTTTTCTCCAGGTCTTAATCCAGTAAATTCTATTCTAATATCTCCGTCAGGATTTTCATTGTCAATCGGTTTTAAACCACTTAAATGAATCATTTTATATGCCAAATCAATAATTTTTATAGGTTCTCCCATATCCAAAACAAATACATCTCCTCCTTTTGCCATAGCCCCTGATTGTAATACTAATTCCACTGCTTCAGGTATAGACATAAAATATCTTGTAATACTCCTGTGTGTTACCGTCACAGGACCTCCACTTTTTATTTGATTTCTAAAGAGGGGGACAACTGAGCCAGCTGAATCAAGTACATTTCCGAAGCGAACCATAGAAAAACAACAATTACTTTTATCCGAATATGCTTGAAGAATGAGTTCTGACATACGTTTTGAGGCTCCCATTACATTAGTTGGGCGCACTGCTTTGTCGGTAGATACTAAAACCATATTTTCTACTTTTTCTTCATCAGATACTTTAGCAACATTATACGTACCTATCACATTATTATAAGTTCCTGAAACAACATTCATTTCAACCATAGGAACATGTTTATATGCAGCCGCATGGTATATTGTATGTATATTATTTTTTTTAATAATCTGCTTTAGTTGGTGATAATTAGTTACAGTACAAAGTGATGGGATAATCTCACAGTGATATCCTTGACTATTCAATTCAAAATGTATGTTATATAAATTATACTCTGAATTGTCCATCAATATAACCTTATTTGGATTTAGTTTCATTATTTGTCTAGAAAGCTCTGAGCCTATACTACCTCCTGCGCCAGTTATTAAAATATTTTTTTTTGAAATATTTCTTTGTAATAATTCTTTTTTTGGTGAGACTACATTCCTACCTAAAATATCACCAACTTCAACATGCTTTATATTGTCTATTGAAACTACACCATTACTTACACTATCAATTGAGGGTAATAGTTTAACTTCTATTGGATACTTTGTTAACTTTTTCAGAATTTGAGTTCTTTGTTTAATATTTACAGATGGAACTGCAAATAATAAAACTTTTACATCCTCATTTTTAATTAATGTATCTATTTTGTTAAATGGGAAAACCTCTAAATGATTAATTATTGTACCTTGTTTGGTAGTATCGTCATCTATAAAGGCAATTGGCAAATATATAGAGCTTTTTTTTAGACTTTCAACTAACTGAACACCCGCATCTCCGGCTCCGTATATTAAAGTTTTTTTTCTTAAACTTATAAAACTGTCCCATGAGTATAAATACGCCTTAAATAAAAATCTGCTTGTAATAACAAAAATATTTATTATAAACCAAAAAATGGGAAAGATTGATCTAGGGAGATTTGGTTCTCGAAAAAACATCATAAAAAATCCAACAATTAAACATGCAATGGTAGTAGCTTGAAAGGTGGTAAGAATAATTTTAATTCCTATATATTGTAAAACAGCTCTATATAGTCCTAACTTAATAAATAAAAAAATTGTTATGAAAGGTAAAGTAAAAAAAATCCACCATGATGAAAAAATATAATCTAATGGTAAAGGATCTCCTAACCTAAGCACAAAAGCTAACCACAATGCCAAAACCAAAGTAAAGATATCCACAAAAGCCATAATAAGCTGCTTATGAATTCTCTGTAAAGTTTGCAACCTAAGCCGCATAGATTTCTTTTATTTTATTTACAACCATATTTAAATCTTCATTCTTCATATTAGTATCTGAAGGTAAGCATAAACCTCTATTAAATAAATCTTCTGACACCCCATTAATATATGCATCATAAAACTTAAAAACTGGCTGTAAATGCATTGGTTTCCATAATGGACGTGACTCAATATTATTTTTACTTAGATACAAACGTAAGTCCTCTCGATCTATTGTAGATTCACGTCTTAAAAGTATCGTAGTTAACCAAAAGTTTGAAAAAATATTTTCATTTTCATCTAAAAATTCAATATCATCTATTTTAGACAATTTTGTTTTATAAAAATTAAAGATTTCTCGTTTTTTATTTATTCTATCTGTTAAAATTTCTAATTGTCCAAAACCAATAGCAGCACAAATATTACTCAACCTGTAGTTATATCCTATATCTGAGTGTTCATAGTGAGGTGCTTTATCTCTTGCCTGTGTAGATAATTTCTTAGAATACTCTATTAATTTTTTGTCCTTTGAAAACAAAGCTCCACCAGTAGAGGCAGTAATAATTTTATTACCATTAAAAGAATAAATACCAAATTTACCAAAAGTTCCTAATGGAATACCATTATATTTTGAGCCTATTGCTTCAGCAACATCTTCAATAACTGGTATCTTGTACTTTGCAGATATTTTTATGATTTCCTCAATTTTTGCAGGCATCCCATATAAATGAACTAATATAATTGCTTTAGGCAATACCCCCTTGCTTTTACTATCTATAATGGCTCTTTCAAGTAATTTAGGACACATATTCCATGTTTCTCTCTCACTATCAATAAAAATTGGATTTGCTCCTAAATATTTAATTGGATTTGCTGAAGCTGCAAATGTAAATGAAGAACATAAAACACTATCACCAGCTTTAATATTTAGTAAAATTAGTGCTAAATGAATGGCCGCTGTACCACTACTAAGGGCAGCAACAGAATAATTATTAGAAATTAATGACAAACCTTTTTCAAATTTCTCAATATATGGTCCTACTGGTGCAATCCAATTGCTCTCAAAGACATCTTTAACGTACTTCATTTCAGCCCCACACATATTTGGGGATGATAGCCATATTTGTTTTTTATTTTTCAATTAATAATTTTTTCTAAAAATACTAGCAAATATAATCTTAATGTCAATCCAAAATGAATGATTATAATAGTAATCTAAATTTATCTTTACTTTATCGGGGTAAATAATCTCGTCATTATATTTAATTGGATCCTTACAGGAAGCTAAAATCTTTTCTTCATTTGCATATTTTAATGTAGCTGGTCCTGTTATACCTGGCCTCAATAATAAAATTAATTTTGATTCACCTTTTAGTCTATCTGCATAGCCAGACACATCAGGTCTTGGGCCAACTAAACTCATATCTCCCTTAAGCACATTAAGAAGTTCTGGTAATTCATCTAACTTATATTTTCTTAAGAACGCCCCAAAAGTAGTTACTCTATCATCACCATATATTGAAACAGTACTTGAGTTCTCTTGATAAATTAACATCGATCGGAATTTAATCATTGAAAATAATTTACCATTTCTCCCAACTCTTTTTTGAACAAAAAAAATTGGACCTTTGGAAGATAAACTGATAATCATCCCTATTAAAATAAACACTGGACTTAAAATAATAATACCAAGAAAAGAAACTAATATATCACAACATCTTTTCATTACATTCTTTTTATTAATGCATTTATTACATAATTTATAAAACACCACAAACTATAGACAAAACTAAGTCCTTCAATATTTCGATATACTACCCAAACATCTTTAGCCGCTTTTAATTTACTTGATGAATTTGAATTTGGTAAAATTCTATATTGAGCTAGATTAATATCTAATCCAAATGCATCATAACCTCTTTTCATAATAGATAACCATAAAGCCATATCATGAGAAGATCGAATATTAGGCATTTCAAAATCTCCTATTTCTTCTCGATCTAAAACTACAGTCAAGCATCCAATTATTGTATTCTTCAAATAAGAGTGATAATGCATTTTTTTGGGTGCTTTAATGACTTTAAATACATTAAGACTAGTATCTTTAATCATTTCATAAGTAGTATATGAAAAGGCAATATTATTTAAAAGCATAAAATTAATCTGTTTGTCTAACTTATCCTTATTCCACATATCATCTGAATCTAAAAATGCAATAAATTTGCCTCTTGCTTTCTTTAAAGCAATATTTCTAGTATTAGCAGCACCAATATTTTGACTATTTTGAAAAATTTTAAACCGAGTATCTTTGCTAGCAATTGATTGAATTTTATAATAAGAATCATCGCTAGAGCAATCGTCAACTATCAACATTTCCCAATTAGTATATGTTTGATCAATAACTGATTGCACACAAGACTCTATATAATTTGAAGAATTATATGATGGAGTAATAATTGAGACTAAACTATTCATTTATAAACCTATTTTTCTTCTTAATGTAAAAATAAAAAAGTAAATTATTTTAATATAAAAGGGAGGGTTTAAGTTAATAATCCGTGTTATTAATTCTAAATTACTTTTATTGTAATATTTTTTCCACTCTCCAATAACTCCTTTACGAAACATCTTATAGTTCATATTCCCAAGTTCAGGATAATAATTACTTTTACCCTCTTTAGCAGTTCTTCTCATGTTTTGAATAGAAGTGTTTTTTTTAATTTCCAGAATCTCTTCTATTGAAATATCTTCAAAACCTAAAATAGAACATAAACTTAATACAGTATTGTTAAAGTCATTTTTAATATTATTATAAGAAAATATTAAATCTGAATTAAAATATTTTTTTGCTCTCGAATTAAATAAAGAAATTTCATATGCTTTATACATTCCAATATATCTTAGATATTTTTCAAAGCTAATATTTCTATAGCGATATTGCTTAAAATGATAAAAATGAGAAACAATTGCATCCTTTATATCTCTTTGAATAAATATAAACTTTATATTTTCAGAATATTTTTTTTTAAAAACTTTTTCACTAAAGTAGTGTGACTTTGTTACGTAGTGTAAAGTATTATAATCCTCTATTTTTATAAAATCAAATATTTTATTCTCAAGTATTCTAGTAGGGGAATTAATATTTGGATTATATTTAAAAGGAATATCTTTTATAGGTTGTTTTTTTATTCTAAAGATTTCCAATATAATTGCATGTAACCAAGAAGAACCAGATTTAAACGAACCATTACAAATTACTAACATATTAATACTTATTACAATTTCGTGAAATTTCTTCTTGAAATAAAATAGAAAAAATATTTCTAAATAATAAAAAATCAAAAAAACCAAATATTTTTCTGAAAGGAAACAACACTTTAACAATTAATCCAAATTTCCATGTATACTTGATATGTAAATTACAATAAGCCTTTCTAAATTTAAATTTCATTAGTAAAAATTGTTGGATATTTGTTCTATGAGATATACTTCTAGCTCCATCTGTAACGTATTTTATTTTTTTTTCTGTAAGATAATATAAATTCATAGAATAAAAAAGTGCATAAAAAGGATAGTCTTTAATATACTCTGGTAAAACTTTTATAGTAGAATAATCGCAAGAATCCTTATAAATTCTATTTTTAGAAAAACCAATTAATCTATCTTCTAAATATACACCCCAATAGTCAAAATCTCTTATTAATAAATTATTAAATGCAGTCTCAGATAATATCTTATTCTTTGTATTATACTCTAGTGATGCTTTTTTGTAAATTTCATATGCATTTAAAGACATTTCCTTTATAGATATTTGTTTAATATGAAACTTTTTTAAACCTCTTAATATTTGATTTCTTGTATTTGCACTATAATCTTTCAGATTCATTGATTTATCTTGTATTAAATACCAAAAATCAGTAGATTTTTTTGAATCAAAATTTGTAACCCATCTTGCGAAGTAGGCTTTATGAAAATGTAACTCTTGATCTATTCCTGCTATATTTACATCCTCGTGAGGAGCTGTATTAGGAACTAGTGCTCCATGATATTTTCTCCACTTACTTTGCATCATACTTCAAATTTAACTTAGCTGGAGGGTCAATTAAAATCATCGCCATAATAACAAAAAGAAATCGAGAATCAACTAAACTGCCGCTAAAAAAAGAATTTAATATTAAGTAAAATTTTAAATAAAATAACAACGGATAAAATGTGTTTTCTTGATGATTATATTTGAGCATTCTTTTATAACTAAAAAATAATACTTTTAATAATAAAATTATAAATAAAACACCGGTAATAAAACCTAATTCAACAAAAATTTCTAATATAAGGTTATGAGGATACTGATGCTTTAACAAATGTGTAGCATCATAGCTATTAGCATATACCTGCCAGTTTCCTAGCCCAACACCAAGCGGATAGACTTTCATCAAATCGAAAGATCTATATATAAAGACAAGTCGAGCATTTTTCGATCTACTATCTTTTGTAATTAAACGTTCTGTTTTACCAACATCGAGAAATGATTTTTTAAAGTTAGTTGTAATAAATATTAGTCCAATTGAGATAAATAAAACTAAA
>CEWG01076055.1_pt1 | contig 26051 bp, 18 predicted proteins | sample 361411 | NCBI WGS metagenome assembly CEWG01 (sample SAMEA2622173, study PRJEB7988) | marine metagenome | biome: marine biome (ENVO:00000447); feature: surface water layer (ENVO:00002042); material: "saline water (ENVO:00002010), including plankton (ENVO:xxxxxxxx)" | depth 5 m | reverse complement strand
TTGAATATTTTTGGTCTTTTTGAATTACCTAACACAATAATTTTCAATAAATTATTGGCTCAAATTATATGGTATTTTATTGAGGGGTACAATTGTAGATTTGAAGAATATCCAGCACTTACTGGCAAAGGATTTACTAAGTATACAGTAGCATTATCCGATATGCAAATGATTTTTTTTCAGAGTGAAAAGAGTAATCGTTGGTGGTTAGAAATCACAAATGATTCATATTTAAATAATAAAAACAAAACAACAGCGTTATTACCATGCACGCACAAAGATTATTTGGATGCATGTAATGATAAGATACCCGATATGTGGTGGAAAGCGATAAAAAGAGGTTAATTTTTTTCGGTAATTATTTGCCTATTTTATTACGATTTGCTCATAAAAGGTGTCCTTTTTTATAGAGAAACAGTATTATAGTGAAAAAATATTTAGTTTTACAAATATTTAATGGGTTTAAAGACTCGTCAATGACTATAAAAAGATTGACCTTTTTTGTTTTTCTTTCACTTACAATTTTTAGTTGTGGAGGTAAGAAGAACAGAGGTGAACTTATTGGGGTAAAACAAAAAAAGTGGTTTCCTGAAAAACCCTATGGTATGACTCTAGTTGAGGGTGGTGCATTTATCATGGGTAAATCAGATGAAGATATTGCTCAGCTTAATAATGCTGCAGCAAGAACTGTAACCGTTCCATCGTTCTATATGGATGAAACTGAAATTACTAACGGTGAGTATAGGCAGTTTGTATACTGGGTTAAAGATTCTGTTACAATGGCTATGTTAGCTAGAAAAGCTGACGAACTAGAACTTGGAGAGGAAAATAAGGATGGAATAGGGGAATTTTCTTTCAAAGATGCAGATACCTCAAAACTGAGTGAGTTTCAAAAATACATGCGTACTAATTATTATGATTTAAGTGAAGATTTATATGCTGGTAGACCACTGAACTGGGATAACGACGTTTATTGGGATACTGAAGACTACCCCGATCAGGCTTACTCCGAGGTACTTGATTCTTTATATTTACCCCCTGAATTATGGTACAATGGTGAGATGAAAATTGATGTCACCAAGCTTATTTACAAATATACTTGGTTTGATGCTGAGGAAGCCGCAGCCGAATCAAAAAGAACAAGACAAAAATTCATTGATAGAAAACCATATATTAAAAAAGAAGAAGTTCAAATTTATCCTGATACCACTGTTTGGATAAAGGACTTCATCTATTCTTACAACGAACCAATGCATAACGAGTATTTTTCTCATCCTGCATTTCAAGACTATCCAGTAGTTGGGATTTCATGGGACCAAGCTGTAGCATTTTGTAATTGGAGAACTCATTTTAAAAACAGCTATCAGAAGTCCAAGAAAAAGCCCTTAGTAAATAATTTTAGGTTACCCAGTGAGGCAGAATGGGAATACGCAGCCAGAGGTGGAATTCCTTCAGGAACTTATCCTTGGGGAGGTCCCTATCTTCTGAATGATAGAGCATGCTTCCTTGCCAATTTTAAGCCTCTAAGAGGAGATTATGCTGCAGACCAGGCAGTTTATACTGTTGAAGCAAAATCTTATTTACCAAACGATTTCAATCTATACAATATGGCTGGAAATGTTGCCGAATGGACAAGTTCCTCATATGAATCAGGAGCCTATGAGTACGTAGCATCACTAAACCCGAATATGTCAATGAAAACAGAGTTTAGAAAAGTTGTTAGAGGAGGTTCGTGGAAAGATGTTGCATATTTTTTAAGAGTTAGTTCAAGAGATTACGAGTATGCAGATACATCAAGAAGCTACATTGGCTTTAGAACAGTTCAAGATTATTTAGGAACAAGTAAGGTAAAAATAAAATAATTTAATATTTTTAATTAAACATAAATAAATACTTTAAAAATGGATGATAAAGCTTTAAAAAAGAGATTAAGAGGAAAGTTAATGATGCATATGCTCTTCGGACTAGGTGGGGCAGTTGTAATTATTGGAGCACTTTTTAAAATTCTACACTTGGAAATTGGCCCTATTACAGGTGGGCTCGTACTTGGCTTAGGCCTAGGAACAGAAGCTCTTATTTTTACAGTTTCAGCTCTTAGTACAGGTGAAATTAAAGAAGAACACGAAGATTTTTCGAAAAAAATGAAAGGTCAGTCCTCCTCTGGATCAACTGGAGGCGAAAAAGGTCTTTCTGCTAAAATTGATGATATATTACAAGAAGCTAAATTAGATGTTGCACTTGTAAATAAATTAACTCAAAGTATTAAGAAACTTGAATCATCCGCTGAAGCACTCTCACCTGCTGCAGATGCAGCTTCCTCCTCTCAGAATTATTCCGAACAACTAATTGCTGCTTCTGAAAAATTAAAACAACTTAACGGTGTATATTCTGAACAAGTTCGATCTGCGGGGAATAATACTCAATTTAACCAGCAGGTAGCTGATAATGCTGAAAAATTAAGAGTACAAATGGATGCATTATCGTCTAACCTTGCTTCATTGAATCAGGTATATGACGGTATGCTTAATGCAATGAATAAAAATTAATTTATAAAAAATGGCTGGAGCTAAAGAAACACCCAGACAGAAACTTATTAGTTTAATGTATCTGGTATTTATAACCATGCTTGCTTTGAACGTAAGTAAAGAAGTATTAGATGGATTTGGTCAAATGTTTGTGAAGATTTCTGATGCTAATACTAGGGTTGATGAAAGTAATGACAATATATATGAAAATATAAAAGTCAACGCTGAAGAAAAAGGTGGTAAGTGGATTGGACACCTAAGAACTGCAAAAGAAATAAAGGAGGAATCAGATGCATTTTATAATCGAATATCTGAGATAATGAATCAGATTACTGAAAAACAAAGAGAGAAAGATCCAGAGTTAAAGGAATATGCTCAAATGGATAAGGGCGAGACCCTTGATATGCTTTTTTTCAAAGAAGGCTCAAGTGATGCAAAAGATGAATTTATTGATATGATTAATACATACAAAATGCATGTAATTCAGGTTTTTGGGAGCCAATATCCAGAATACATAGAAATGGTTGAAAATCGTTTCTTTACTGGAGATGAAAATGGGAATATTGTAAATAGTGATGGAATGGATGAAGACTGGTTTTTTAGTAATTATCAAGGAATGCCCTTAATTTCATCCCTTGCTAAGTTTTCATTAATGCAGAACGATATTCGACAGACTGAACACGATGTTTTTGCTACTTTAATGGGAAAAGAACTAAAAATGTCTTCAAGTGTCAATGAATCAAACTACATAAGTTTGCTAAAAACTGAAAAAGGGGCTTATTATCAAGGAGAAACTTTCGATGGGAGTGTAATTCTTGGAAGAAAAGGTGGAGCTCAAAAGCCAAATGGTGTTGATCTTGAACTAGATGGCCGAAAACTAACTGAGGAAGATTATGAACTAATTGATGGCGGTATAAAGTTAAAAATTAGAACAGGAAACCCTGGTGATCATATAATTAAAGGTGATTTGATTTTTTTAAATGAAGGAGTTGAATCAAGGATTCCAGTGGATCAGTCTTTTCCTGTTATATCAAAACCTAACTCTGCAGTAATTTCTGCTGACAAAATGAATGTTGTTTACATAGGAGTTGAAAATCCATTAACGATATCTATACCTGGTATACCGGATAATAAGGTTAGAGCCTCTGCTACCGGATTAAGAAGAACAAGGGGAAGTAAATATATTTTGACACCATCAGGTGGAGGAAGAGAGGTAATTATTAGAGCCTCTGGTACACTTCCTGACGGACAAGTAGTTTCCAGTCAGAGTAAATTTAGAGTAAAAGGTCTTCCTAACCCAACCTGCCAAATAGCAGGGAAGACAGGGTCTATATCCCTTCCAAAAGGTGCAATAGGTAAGCAAACCGTTGTCGCTATATTTAAAGATTTCGATTTTGACCTACCTCTTTCTGTTTTAGGCTACACATTATCTGCTCCTGGCCTTCCAGCTATAGAGGTTACAGGTAATAAATTTAATAATGATGCAAGAGGATTAATTAATAGGGTCAGATCCGGTGGAAAACTAACCATTGAGAACATAAAGGTAAGGGCACCCTCAAATCCTAAACTAGCAATTAAAAGTGTAAATCCAATAATTATTACAGTTATTTAAAACTTTCATATGAAGTTTAGTATGCCATTTATTGTTTTTATTTTCTTAACCTCATTAATAAGAGTTAATGCTCAAGCTAATTTACTTAATGCAAGAGTTCCTCAAGATGTAGGGGAATTAAATGAACAACAAATTTTAGCTAATAATCAGGATCCATTAAAATATGGATATGTCGATGATAGAGATGTATTGTGGTCAAAAACTGTTTGGGAAATAATTGACTTAGACGAAAGAATAAACTTTCCATTTTATTATCCGACCCAAATTGAAAATTTAGGGGAGGATAGAAGATCTTTATGGCATGTCTTAACTGATGCTATAAAAAATAAGCAAATTAAAGAGGTTTATAAAGACCCTTATTTTAGAATAAAACAAGTTGGAGATGAAATTCAATTGAAATTCATTGACACTACTGATCAGGCAAAGGCTGAATACAATATTACGGGAGTTTGGAATGATGATCTAATTTTTGAATGGCCTGTTACTGCCAAATATGTAAGGGAGTATAGAATTAAAGGTACTTGGTATGTAGATAAAAGATTAGGTGAATTAAAATATAGGCTTCTAGGTTTGTGCCCTGTTGTAATTCAAGGTAAAGACATTGAAAAGTACGAGAGTGGAGATAAAAATATTATTCCCGTTGAATTGTTCTGGATTTGGTTCCCTGATGCAAGAAAATCTTTAAATAAACATAAAGTATTTAACACTAGGAACTCCTCTCAACCTGTTACATACGACCATATGTTAAACTCTAGGAGATTTAATTCTCTTATATACAAAGAAGAAAACATCTACGAGGACAGATTAATAAAAGATTATATCAGAGGAGATGCTCTAAAAATGCTTTTAGAGGCTGACAGAATAAAATCAATTATTCGTGATTTTGAGCAAGATTTGTGGAATAACTAAACTTTCCTTTAATATTATTCTAGGCGTTATTTAACAATAACGCTTTTTTTATTTTATTTCACCGTGATTGATACTCTTATAGTGGGTTTTGGTATAGCTGGACTAAATTATGCTGAGAAACTTAGACAGAACAAAAAAGAGTTTCGAGTAATTGCCCCTGTCAATCTGAGTTCCTCAAAACTTTCAGCGGGTATAATTAACCCTACAGTATTAAAGAGGTTTAATTCAGTTTGGAAATCAGATGAATTTTTAAATTATGCATTGCCTCATTACTATGAGCTTCAGGATTTGTTACAAAAAAGAATTATTGAAGCAATTCCAATTTATCGTATTTTAAATAGTAATAGGGAACAAAATGAATGGGTGGTGGCATGCTCAAAATTAACTTTACAAAAGTATTTTAACAATAAATTAATTTCAGGAGAAAAATATAGCGGAATTAAAGCTCCATTCAAATTTGGGGAAGTCAAAAATACTGCAAAAGTTGATAGTAAAACCTTAATTAACTCTTACATAAAAAAAATAATTCCTAATCAATATTTTGATTGTAAATTGGACTATGATAAAGTTGAGTTCAATCCAGATGGAATTTCATATCAGGGAATTAAAGCAAAAAAAATAGTTTTTTGCGAAGGGTTTCAAAATATTTTTAATCCTTTTTTTAATTACCTCCCATTAATAGGATCAAAAGGAGAAATGTTAGTAATTAAATGCGATCAACTTAAGGAGAAAGTTATTTTTAAAGGTCCTATTTTCTTATCTCCAATTGGGGAAAAAAAGTTTTGGGTAGGGGCTACTTTTAACCGATTTGACAAAACCACAAATGTTAGTGAAGATGGAAATCTGTGGTTAAGGTCTAAATTGGAAAAATTTCTCGATTTACCTTATCAAATTCTTGATCATAAGGCTCAAATTAGAGCTACTGTAATTGATAGAAGACCAATTATAGGAATTCACCCTAAAAATAATAGACTTTTTATCTTAAATGGGTTAGGAACAAGGGGGGTATTAATGGCTCCATTACTTTCTCATTGGTTATACGAATTTATTGAAAAGCAATATGAATTTCCAATAGAAGTGAATATCAAGCGTTTCGAAAAAAAATATTATAATTATTAATAATACATCTTGATGCTAGATTTAGAAAATATGGGAGTTTCATTTGGCGGGGATGTTTTATTTGAAAGCTTTTCTTTTAGAATTGCTAAGGGTGACAGAATTGGCCTAATTGGTAAAAATGGGGCTGGTAAAAGTACTTTATTGAAGATATTGTCAGGGGAAAATAGTCCATCAAACGGTAACTTTACAATTGAAAAAAACTGCTCTATAGGTTATTTACCCCAGGAGCTTCAAGTTGAAAATATTAGGACTGTTATTGAGGAAACATATCAAGCTTTTCCAGAACTTTTAAAAAACCAATCTCGTCAAGATGAGATAGGTGAATTACTTAATTCCAGGACAGATTATGAAAGTGGTGCTTATCAAGAATTGATTCAGGAGCTGATTGATCTAGGGTCTGAATTTGAAGTTTTAGGGGGTTACAAATATAAGGCTGAATCAGAAAAAATATTATTAGGTTTGGGATTCATTGCAAATGATTTTAACCAGCTTACTTCTTCTTTTTCAGGTGGATGGAGGATGAGAATAGAATTGGCAAAAATTTTATTAAAATCTCACGATATTCTTCTATTAGATGAACCCACAAATCATTTGGATATTGATTCAATTGAGTGGCTTGAACAATTTTTAATGAAATATAACGGAGCTGTAGTAATTGTATCTCACGATATTATGTTTCTTGACCAAGTTACAAACAGAACCATTGAAATTGTAAACAAACAATATTTCGATTTAAAAAAATCTTATACTCCATTTATGGCTTTAAGAGATGAAATTAGGATTCAGCAAAAAGCAGCTCAAAAAAATCAAGCCAAGCAAATTCAGCATACCGAAAAGCTCATCGAGCGATTTAAGGCCAAAGCTTCTAAAGCTAGTATGGTTCAATCACTTATAAGAAAACTCGAAAAAGTTGAACGTATAAGCATTGATGCTGAGGAAACAGATGTGATGAATATAAAATTTCCAGTTGCAATCCAACCTGGTAAAATGATTTTTGAGACTAAAGGGTTAGAAAAAAGCTATGGAAAAAAAAATGTCCTTAACAGTATAGATCTTTATATCGATAGAGGTACAAAAATTGCATTTGTTGGTCAAAATGGACAAGGTAAGTCAACCCTTGCAAAGTTATTGGTAGGTGAAATTTATGGAAATGGGGAACTGAGCATAGGACACAATGTTAAGATTGGCTATTTTGCCCAAAATCAATCTGAGACTCTTGACGCCTCAAAAACCGTTTTAACAACTGCCCAAGATTCAGCAACTAAAGAGAATAGAAATAGTGTTAGAGATATTTTAGGAGCTTTTTTATTTAAAGGTGATGATGTTGATAAAAAAGTAAGTGTTTTATCAGGAGGTGAACGCAATAGACTGGCTTTATGTAAATTGCTTCTCCAACCATTTAACATCCTGGTTATGGATGAGCCAACCAACCATTTGGATATTCAGTCAAAGAGGGTTTTAAAAAATGCATTAATTAGTTTTAAAGGGACCTTGATTTTAGTATCTCACGACCGAGATTTTTTATCGGGATTGTGCAGTCAAGTATTGGAATTTAAAGATGGCAAAACTAAACTTTACCTAGATGACATAAATACTTATCTTGAAAACAAAAAGATTAATTCCTTAAATCAGCTTGAGAGAACAAAAAAGAAAAGTAAACCCAATTTTACAAAAACAACATCAAAGTATAAGCTTCAGAAAAAAGAAAAATCCCTAAAAAATAAACTCAGTAAACTAGAGTCTAATATTACTAAATTAGAAAGGGAAATTAAGGTAGTTGATTTAGAATTAGAAATCAATTATGAACAGACTATTAGTGATAAAAACTTTTTTGAAAGTTACCATGAAAAGAAAAAAGAACTTTCCAATTACATTAAAAATTGGGAACGTCTGGTTGAAGAAATTGAAAACTTAAATCAATACTAATGTTTGAGCATTTTTTTCAATGCCCATATTGTTGGGAGGATATTTCAATGCTTTTGGATTCATCTTTAGTCAGCACGGAGTATATTGAGGATTGTGAAATTTGCTGTAATCCAATTAACATAGTTTACGGTTTTGAGAATCAAGATTTAGTTTATTTTAACGCACAAAATTTAGAAGATAATTTCTAGGATTAAATCGATTGTAAATAACGTTCCGCATCTAGTGCTGCCATACAACCAGTTCCAGCTGCTGTTATTGCTTGCCTGTATTCTTTATCCTGTACATCTCCAGAGGCAAAGACTCCCGGAAGATTAGTTCTAGTTGATTTTCCACTTGTAATCAAATACCCATCATCATCCATATCAAGTTGACTCTTAAAAATATCTGTATTTGGTTTGTGTCCAATAGCGATAAACAGACCTGAAATTTTAATTTCATCCTTTTCACCTGTTTGATTATTGAAGATTTTTAATCCCTCTACTACTTCCTCCCCAAGCACCTCGTCAATCTCATGATTGTAGAGTAAATTAATATTGGGTGAATTTGTTACCCGGTGTTGCATAGCTTTTGAGGCTCTCATTTCACTTTTCCTGACTAGCATAGTGACTTTAGAGCAAATATTTGCTAAATAAGTAGCTTCTTCAGCTGCAGTATCTCCGCCCCCTACTATCGCAACCTCTTGCCCTTTATAGAAAAACCCATCGCAAACCGCACAAGCTGAAACTCCACCTCCGCGAAGACGCTGCTCGCTTGGTAATCCAAGATATTTTGCAGTTGCTCCAGTACTAATTATAATTGACTGAGCATGAATTTCGGTACCGCCTTCAACAAATACTTTATGAATACCTCCCGTTTTTTTTGATAATTCTACTTTATTAATGTGACCAATTCTGACTTCTGTCCCAAAACGTTCTGCTTGTTTTTGCAGCTCGACCATCATTGTAGGACCATCAACTCCATTAGGATAACCGGGGAAATTATCAACATCTGTAGTAGTTGTAAGCTGACCTCCTGGCTCCATTCCAGTATACAATAAGGGACTTAAGTCTGCTCTTGCAGCATATATAGCAGCAGTATAACCTGCTGGACCACTTCCAATAATTAAGGTTTTAACTTTTTCCATATTTACACAAAAATAAATCCAATTTGGAGGAAATAAAACATTAGTTAATATCTAATGATAAGTCGAATTTAAATTCTTTAATTTTAAACGTAGGTTATATTTTTTTAAAAAATTTATTAGTAAAATTAAACTAAATTATTTCTAAGATCTAAAGGATTTTCACAACACATTTGCTCCATTACCTGAGTAAGTTGAGACATTAAAATAGAAATAGTATGATCTCCGCCATTTCTTCCCAATGCAGATACCCCATACATAAAACTTCTTCCAAGAAAAGTAAAATCAGCACCAGAAGCTATAGCTCTACTTATGTCAGTTCCGCTGCGAATTCCACTATCCATCATCACTTTTATTTGATCGCTGTAATTTGGAGCAATAGTTTTAAGTGAGGAAATGGTAGCTTGACCCATGTCAACTTGTCTTCCCCCATGATTAGAAATAATAATACCATCAAGACCTAATCGAATTGCCGTCTCAACATCCTTAAAGGATTCTACCCCCTTAATTACCAGTTTCCCCTTCCAAAGATCCCTAAGCCTTTTCACCTTTTCCTCATTCAACCTTCCCTCAAAAGTATCATTCATAAACTTACCAAGTTGCCTCAAGTTGAGATTTTTAGGCATATAAGGCTTGAGCATTTCAAAATTAGGTTGTCCATTTATTAGTGTCTTTAATCCCCAGTGAGGTCTTTTTAAAACCCGAAAAATATTTTCAAATGTCATTCTTGGTGGCATGGAAAGACCATTTCTTATATCTCTTGGACGGTAACCGAAGGATGGAACATCAGATAGTATAATTAGTACTGGGCACCCAGCCACATCTATTCGGTCAATTATGTCCTTGGTAACTTTTGAGTCCGCGGGATGATAGAGCTGGAACCACGCTCTTCCCTCTGTAATCTCAGCAATTTTCTCATAGCTGGAAGTTGAAACTGTACTAAGCACAAATGGAATGTTATATTCAAATGCTGATTTGGCAAGGATCTCAGGGGATTTAGGCCACATTAATCCTTGAAGACCAATAGGAGCAATCCCAAACGGTGCGGCATATTCATGTCCAAAAAGCTCAGTTTTTAGATTGGCCCCAGAGAAAGGAACAAGGTAACGAGGTTTCATCTCAATTTTTCGTAACTCATGGGTGTTTTTATATAGGCTAATATCTTCATTACACCCTCCATCTAAATATTCAAAAGCAAATTTTGGAATTTTCTTTCTAGCCTTATATCTTAAATCCTCAATGGATGGATATCTAGGATTATATTTGATCTGTTTTCTCAATAGATTATGATTTTTTATTTTGGTAAATTTTACTCAATATAATAAAAAGTACACCACAACTTAGCCAGGCAGGAAGAGTTAAAAAAGAAAGAAAAATTTCTTGGGTCTGAGACAATCCAAAAAAAACAATAAAGCTAATTAACCAAGCAAAAAATACTGGTCTATTAAACGAAATATTATTTTTTTCGGAATAATCCTTAATTACTCCATAGCGATCAGCAAAAAAATATTCAAATACAATCACTGCTCCTACAGGGGCTAAAATAAAACCATAAACAGCAACAAAGTCAAGAAGCTTCATGGCAAAAGCAGGGAAAATGCCAGCTGTAGTAGCTATAGTCCCTGCCAGGACAGTAGCTTTTGATATTGACAGCTTTGGTAAAATTGCTTGAAAAGCCAATCCAGACCGATATATAGTGGGGTTTGCGGTTGTCCATCCAGCAAGAATTACTGCAATAATTCCAAACCACCCTAATGCATTGTATGCTAATGGGCCAGGAGCTACTGGAGGCGCAACACCATCTGCCAGAAAAGCAGATGCCTCGGGAGTTTTTAAATAGACAGCGTACAGTAAGCTTGCAGCAATCCAAGCCATATAGTGCCCAACATACATTCCTGCTGCAGTGGTCCAACCAGTATTGGCTGATTTTGCATATCTAAATACCGAAAGATCTGACATACCAATGTGCATAGCTGCATTACAAAACCAAGACCATAGTAATACATGCCAAAAAGTATATTTTATTTGACCAGGAAATGGATTACTTCCCTGACCCCATATAGCTATAAAGTCAGACAAATTATTCACTTCTAATTCCCCTAATGCTACAATCCCACAAGCTAAAAAGGCAAAAACAATTATTGGTGACATCCAATTGGCAGCTTTAGAAACCATATCATAGCCTTTACTTGCAATCCATGTAGTCAACCCTCCAATAATAATTACAATAACAACCCAATTTAAACTATTTGGCATTAAATCACTTAGCTTTGGCATTTCTAAGTCAGTAGGAACTCCAACTGCAGTAGCAGAGACAGTTATCATAGCTCCAGCAAGAAAGCAAAATAAGATTCCATTTGAGACATTATAGATTGTAACCAACTTCTTCCCTGATATTTTTTCCAATTTAAAGTAAAGTGTAAAGCGCTGATTAACCGCAATTTTAGCAGTTAAAAATCTCCAACAAAAAACAGCAAGAAGATTACCTAAAAGTAGACCAGCAAGCAAATCAAATGCACTAACGCCGACTGTAAGAAATAAGGGACCAATCATAAACTCTGTTCCTGCAGCGTGCTCTCCGGCATACATTCCTAAAAAACTTTTCCAACTTTTTAATTTACTTTTTGGGATTGATTCTCGCTCAAATTCAGACTTAGTTTGTTTTTTTTTCATTTGGATTAATTTCATTTATAAGATAGCAATTTTTGGGTATAAAAATTGATTTATTAATTTCATATCTTACACTAATTCTGTTTAAAAACTTTAAATTACTTTGCTATTACATATTAAATGAAAAAAAATACATACAAACACGTTAACTATTTGTGGGATAAAAAAAAGGCAGATGCTATAGGAGACGATCAGGTAGAACTTTTTTTATATCGTTCAAATATTCTAGGAGCTGATTTGAGGATCACCAATTTTGGTGGGGGAAATACAAGCTGCAAAACAATAGAAAAAGATCCGATTACAAATGAGGAAGTTGAGGTAATGTGGATCAAGGGTTCCGGGGGAGATATTGGAACACTTAAAAGAAATGGGATTGCAGGGCTACACAATCAAAGACTTCATGAATTAAAAAAAGTTTATCGTGGCCTTGAATACGAGGATGAGATGGTAGCACTTTTTAATCACTGCATCTTTGATTTGGAAAGCAGGGCTCCATCTATTGATACCCCCTTACACGGATTACTTCCATTCAAACATATTGACCATTTACACCCTGACGCTTTAATCGCAATTGCAGCTGCCAAAGATAGTGAGAAAATAACCAAAGAAATTTGGGGAGATACCATGGGGTGGGTACCATGGCAAAGACCAGGTTTTGATTTGGGACTACAATTGGAAACTTGTTTAAATGAAAATCCTGGAATTCGCGGTATCGTTTTGGGAAGCCATGGAGTTTTTACTTGGGGAGATACCTCCTATGAATCATATATAAATAGTTTGGAAGTAATTGAGGTTGCATCTCAATACATAGAGGATAAGATTAATGAGAATGGTAATGTTTTTGGGGGGCCAAAAATTAATAGTGCTGATAAAAAAAATAGAGAGGCGCAAGCCTCTAAATTAGCCCCAATTCTAAGAGGCCTTTGTTCCTCTGAGCAAAGTATGATTGGACACTTTACAGACAACCCAAAGGTACTTGAGTTTATAAATAGTCATGATCTAAATCGCTTAGCTCCAATGGGAACTTCATGTCCAGATCACTTTTTAAGAACAAAAATAAAACCTCTAATTTTACCTCTAAGCGTAGATGAGGACTTCTCAGACCCGTTACAGGTAATGAAAAAACTCACTCCATCTTTCGAGCAATATCGTGAGGATTATATGAAATACTATAATAGCTGCAAGTATCCTAATAGTCCTGCAATGAGAGATCCAAACCCAGTTGTAATAATTTATCCCGGTGTGGGGATGTTCACTTTTGCAAAAAATAAACAAACTGCCCGAGTTGCAAGTGAATTCTATATCAATGCTGTAAATGTAATGCGCGGGGCAGAGGCTATTTCTAGTTACACTTCACTTCCACGTCAAGAAGCCTTTGATATTGAATATTGGTTGTTAGAGGAAGCTAAACTTCAAAGGCAACCAAAGGAAAAACCACTATCAAGAAAAGTAGCATTAATTACAGGCTCTGGGGGTGGTATTGGTCGAGCAATAGCAGACAAATTAATAGCTGAAGGTGCAAATGTAATCTTTACAGATATTTCTGAGGAATATCTTGATGAGGCTATTAGTCAATACAGTCCTGACCAAGCAATAGCATGTCAATGCGATGTCACAAATTCGAAAAGCATTGAAAAAGCCATTCAAAAGGCATCAATTGAATTCGGAGGTTTGGATATTGTTGTACACAGTGCAGGGTTGGCTATTTCTAAACCTCTGGAAGAAACTACTGAAGCTAATTGGAATCTACTTCAGGAGGTCTTGGTAAAAGGACAGTTTTTATTGTCCAGAGCAGCTGCAAAGATTATGAGAAAGCAAAACTTAGGAGGAAATATTGTAAATATAGTAAGTAAAAATGGGCTTGTCTCTGGGCCAAATAATGTTGGTTACGGAACCGCAAAAGCTTCTCAAATGCATATGTCTAGATTATTAGCAGCTGAATTAGCGACTGACCAAATTAGAGTTAATACTGTAAACCCAGATGGGGTAATCATTGGAAGCAAAATCTGGAAAGGGGATTGGGCTGAAGGAAGAGCAAAAGCCTATGGAATCTCAATAAAGGAATTACCTGAATTTTATGCTAAAAGAAATATACTAAACAAAATTATTTTGCCTGAGGATATTGCTAACGGTGTTTATGCATTTTTGGCAATTTTAGATAAAAGTACGGGTAATATAATTAACGTTGATGGTGGAGTTCCAAATGCTTTCGTCAGGTAAAAAACAAAATTAATCGATGCTGAAAAAAGAAAATATAACAGCTTTTAATGAACTAAATTTTGAAGCTCACAAACGAAGCTGGAGTTTTTTAGGAGAAAATTTATCCAATAAAAATATTGATTTGGAAACCCTAATAAATAAAGTTGGTGATTTTCAAATTGCAATTCCCAGTTGGGCATTAGGGACAGGAGGTACACGTTTTGGTAGATTTCCTGAGGGAGGAGAGCCTAAAACATTGGAGGATAAAATTAGAGACGTAGGATTACTTCATGCATTAAATCAATCAAGTGGTGCAATAAGTTTGCATATTCCTTGGGATATCCCAAATAATTACGATAAAATCAATTCTCTTGCCAATGAATTAAATATAAAGTTTGATGCAGTTAATTCAAATACTTTTCAGGACCAGCCTGGAAGTGAAAACTCATACAAGTTTGGTTCTCTAAGCCATGTTGATAAATCAGTTAGGTTAGACGCAATTAACCACAATAAAGAAGTTATCGACCATGGTATAAAGCTAGGTTCAAAAGCTTTGACTATCTGGTTGGCAGATGGGTCTTGTTTTCCAGGACAACAAAGTTTCAGAGGTGCTTTTCAGCGTACATTGGAATCCCTTCAAGATATATACAATCATTTGCCATCTGATTGGAAATTACTAATAGAATATAAACCCTACGAGCCAAATTTTTATTCCATGGTTATTCCTGATTGGGGAACTTCTTATTTAATAGCTTCTGAATTGGGTGAAAAAGCGACTACACTAGTTGATTTGGGTCACCACCTTCCAAATACTAACATCGAACAAATCGTATCTATTTTAATGCATTTGAATAAATTAGGAGGGTTTCATTTTAATGACAGTAAGTATGGAGATGATGATCTTACTGTTGGTTCATTAAGACCTTACCAACTATTTTTGATTTTTTGTGAGTTAGTAAATGGAGAGAAGGAAACCTCTAATTCAGATTTATCCTGGATGATTGATGCAAGTCATAACATTAAAGACCCTATGGAGGATTTGCTTCAGTCTGTTGAGACCATCAAAATTGCTTACGCTAAGGCGTTGCTGGTAGATAACAATAAATTAAAATCTGCCCAACAAAAAAATGATGTTGCTGCTTGTCAATCTATTCTTCAAGATGCTTTTAGGACAGACGTAAGGGCATTGGTTAATGAATCCTGTTATCGATTGGGAGGAGCCTTAGATCCATTAAATGCTTTCAGAAAATTTAAAATTCGACAAAAGCTAATTGACCAACGTGGAGTTGATTCAAAATCTACGGGATTATAATGGAAGAAAATTGTTGTTTGGTTTTCGATGTTGGAAAAACCAATCAAAAATATTTTGTTTTCAATTCAGAAAACCAAATTTTAAAAAGGGAAAAGGTTACTATAGCTAAAGTTACCGATGAAGATGGACATGAGGCAGAAGATATTTATGGAATTATTTCATGGCTAAAGGAAAGCTTTGATTTAATAATTGGTTCAAATAAATTTAAAATTGATACAGTAAACTTTTCAGGATTTGGCGCAACCCTAGTTCATTTAGATAAAAATAATAAAGTTGTGACTCCAGTGTATGATTACCATAAACCTGTTGACAAGAATATTTTTGAAGACTTTTACAGAAAATTTGGCCCTGAGTCTGATTTTTGTATTAAAACAGGGTCTAAAAATTTAAAAATGCTTAACTCTGGAAAGCAAATTTATTGGATAAAATATAAACGTCCCCATTTTTTCAAAAAGATAAAATACTCCCTACATCTACCCCAGTATTTGAGTTATGTCTTCACTGGAGAATTATATACTGATTATACAAGTATAGGTTGTCATACAGACCTTTGGGATTATGATAAAAATGACTATCATCATTGGGTAAAATCTGAGGGTATTGACAAGCTTTTTCCACCTATTGTTTCTACAAGTAAATCAATTTCCAAAGTTATTAGCGGAAGAAAAGTTTCCTTTGGAATTGGAATTCATGATAGCTCCTCTGCACTTTTGAGTTATTTATTAAAGGAAGAAAAATCTTTTATATTACTTTCTACTGGAACTTGGTGTGTTAATTTTAATCCCTTCTCAAGTAATTATTTTTTTGACCAAAAAGAAATTTCATCTGGTGCAACTGCTTACATGAAAATAGATGGGAGTCCTGTCAAAAGCTCTCGGTTGTTTTTAGGAGAAGAACATCGAATAAAAGCTGAAAAATTAGCTAAATATTTTTCAGTACAAAAATTTCACTATCAAAGTCTGGTATTTGATAAAGATTTGTTTGAGAAGTTCATTGTAAATAATCAAAATCATTTTAATTGGAAGTTTTTAGATAATTCTAATTCGCCCAAAAAAGACCTTATAAATTTTCCTAATTTTGAGGTTGCTTATTATCAATTGATAAAGGAGTTAATAGCTCTGCTCAAGTGTAAAATTGATATCATATGTGAAAAACCTCCTGATAAAATTTATGTAGACGGTGGGTTTTCGGATAATGATATTTTTTTAGCATTTTTGAAAAATCAATTTCCTAAACAAATTATTAAATCCGATTCTACATCAAATGCCTGTGCCTTAGGAGCCTCTATGGTATTAAATAAAACTGGTTGAATTTTAATTTTAATATAAAATGAATAGGATAGTTCCAAATTGAATTAGAATTTAATTGTTATATTAAAAAAAAAATTGATAAATACATATAATCCAAATAATTAATTTATGAGAAACTACTTTCTTTTAACACTAATACTATTTAGCAGTTTTTCAATTACTGCTCAAAAAATTTTAATAACCAATTTAGAGGTAGATAAGCTGAATTCTCCTCATGGGTTAGATAATAAAAATCCAAAATTTTCATGGATAATTGATACTGACCACTACAATGTATTGCAGACTCATTACCAAGTTTTTGTTGCTACTGACAAAGTTTTTTCCAAAAATAGCCTTGTGTGGGATTCAGGCAAAGTAGCATCTGAGGAATCAGTCTATGTTAATTACTTAGGAAAAGAACTCGCTTATGATACTCAATACTTTTGGACAGTGAAAGTCTGGACCAATAAATCCAAAAGATCAAGTCAGAGTAAAGTTTCATCATGGAAAACAGGACTAATGGATAAGCAGAATTGGAAATCTAATTGGATTACTGTAAATAATGAGGACATGACTTCTCCAAAAATCCCCTATTTTATTAATGATTTTAGAGTAGATAGTAAAATTATTTCAGCAAACTTATATATTACTTCTAGGGGTGTTTATGAAGCACATATTAATGGCAAAAGAATTGGTGATGCTATACTTACTCCAGGGTGGACGTCTTATTCAAATAGGATTCAATATCAAGCATATGACGTAATGGAAATGCTTTTAACTGGTGAAAACAGAATAGGAGTTATGCTAGCAGATGGCTGGTATAGGAATTTTAGACAAAATAGAAAAAATAGAATAGTCGACTATGGGGAAAGAACCTCATTCATCTCAGAATTAATTATCTCATATGAAGATGGGAGAAAAGAAAGTATAATTGATGAAAAGAATTGGAGTTATAACTATGGACCGATTTTAAGTTCATCAATCTATAATGGAGAAAGAGTTGATATGAATTTAAAAAATTCAAAATGGTCATTCCCTGGACATAAAAATAAAAATTCAAAAAAAGCTAAAAATGCGAGCAGATATAAGGGTTTTATTGATTACACCAGAAATGAAATGATAAAGAAACGAGAGGTTTTATCTGCTAAGGAGCTTATTATTACACCCTCAGGTGATAAAGTTATTGATTTTGGACAAAACCTTGTAGGTTGGGTTAAATTTAAGTCAGCCCTTCCTAAAGGAACAGAGGTAAAATTGTATCATGCCGAAGTGCTTGATAAAAAAGGAGAATTTTACACTACTAATCTTAGAAAAGCAGAACAAAAAAATACTTTTATTTTAAATGGAGATGAAGATCAAATTTATGAGCCTGTTTTTACATTTCAGGGATTCAGATACTTGAAAATTGAAGGAATAGATAAAATAAATCTTAAAGATTTTAAAGCCGTTGCGCTATACTCAGATATGGAGTTTACTGGTCAATTGACTACTTCTAATAAACTAATTAATCAGCTCCAGCAAAATATCCAATGGGGTCAAAGAGGTAACTTCTTGGATGTTCCTACCGATTGCCCTCAAAGGGATGAGAGACTTGGTTGGACCGGTGATGCCCAAGCATTTTTCAACACGGCTGGTTTTAATATGGATGTAAAAAACTTTTTTGATAAATGGTTGATTGATTTAACATACGATCAACGATCTGATGGAGCAGTTCCTGGAGTTGTTCCTCACAATAATTATTTAGGACTCAACGATTCAGAGGGAATAGAGGGAAACTTCGGACGGACTGGATGGGCTGACGCTGCCACAATCATTCCATGGAATTCTTTTCTTATTTATGGAGATAAAGAAACTTTAGAGAGACAATATTTAAGTATGAAAAAGTGGATTGGTTTTATGACAAAAAACTCTATTAATAACCTTTTTCAAAAGAGAGATCACTGGGGGGACTGGTTGTTTTTTTCCCGAGATGATGACAATAGTGGGGTATCTGCTATAACAAGTAAAAAACTCATTGCGCAAGCTTTTTATTGTTATTCAACTAAATTATTAATTAAAGCAGCAAAGGTTTTGGATTATCAAGATGACTTAAAAGTTTATTCTGAATTATATCAAAAAATTCTAAAGGCTTTTAATGATGAATTTGTAACAAAAAATGGTATGCTAATCTCAGATTCTCAAACTTCATATGTTCTTGCATTACAATTTGATTTACTATCTAAGAAAAATAGAGAAATAGCAGTTGATAGACTAATTGATAACATAAATGATTACGGTCATCTTACAACTGGTTTTTTGGGTACACCTTTTTTGTGTCATGTTTTATCAGATAACGGAAAACACGCAAAAGCTATTGAATTATTATTGAGAAAAGAATACCCATCATGGTTATACCCTGTTACAAAGGGGGCCACTACTATATGGGAGCGTTGGAATGGGATTAAGCCAGATGGAAGTTTTCAATACCCAAGTATGAACTCATTTAACCATTATGCGTATGGTGCCATTGGTGAATGGATGTATGCTAATTTAATGGGACTTAAAATCAATGAGAATTACCCAGGCTTTAAGCGTTTCACAATTAAACCTTTATTTGATAAAAACTTTGTAAATATTGATGGAAGCTTTAAATCCAGTTATGGGAAAATTGCAGTGGCTTGGTCACGCAAAAATGGAAAACTACAATTGACCCTAGAGATACCGGCCAACACTTCTTCCGATGTCATTCTTAATAAACCCTCGGATGGGAGTTGGAATTTAGAAAATCCTAAGCTGGTCTCCAAAATTTTGAGTAAGGAGGATAATAAGCAAAAAACATTTTTGCTTTTGGGGTCGGGAAAATATAATTTTTCTTTTGTTGCGAAGAACTGATTTATTGGGCGTATTTTGCAATTTTTCTTTCGAGCTTTTCCCTCATTTCTATTACCACATTTGCATAGTCGGGGTTACCCGCTAGGTTATTGAGTTCCTCTGGGTCGGTTGTCAGGTCATAGAGCTCGTCTTTAGCCTCTATGTCTCTGTACCTCATGAATTTCCATTTTTCGGTTCTTATACCCTCACTGGGAGGGATAGGTTCAAATTCCCATAAATGCTCAATCAAGAGTTCCTCTCTCTTGTAGGGGGATTGACCGGTCTTTACATAAGGTGTCAAAGAGTTTCCATGTGTTTCTAATTTAGCATCAATTCCAGCAAAATCTAGGATAGTAGGTGCTAAATCTACATTGGCGACCATATCATCAACATCATAGTGTTGGTTTATACGTGGATCAAAAATGATTAATGGTACCCTGACTGAGTTGTCATACATTAACCATTTGCCTGCCATTTGTCTCTCACCTAGAAAATAGCCATTGTCTCCCATCCAAATAATGATCGTATTGTCTTCAATTTCTTTTTCTTTGAGCATCTTTCTTATTTTTCCTAGTTCATTGTCCACCCCACTGATCATTTTGTAATATCCTTTAAGACTTTCTTGATAACGTTCCGGGGTATCATATCGCCAATACCAACGAGTTCTATTAAATCCTTTCCTTACCTCTTTCGGCAGAACATTAAATTGTTTATCGGAGGCATTTTTAGGTCCTGGTATATCGACATCTTTATAATAATTATCTACTTCTTCTTGCCAGAAATATTGTTTTTGAATCCCCTCCCAAGCACCATCATGAGCATGGGGAGCGCTAAAGCTAATAGATAAACAAAAAGGTTTGTTTTTCTCTGTATTTTTTATAAAGTTTAGAGCTTTGTAACCAGTATATCGGGTAAGGTGCACTGTATCTTTTTCAATCGTTTTGTAATAATATCCTCGGGAATCTTTGAATTTATTATTCCTATCGTATACCTCGAACTCAGAGAAAGATCCTGTTAGGTTTCCATCGTTTTTAATTCCAAGTTTTCCGAAAAAGCCAGTCTTATAACCTTTTTTCCTTAGTTTGTAAGCGTAATTTTGTTGGTTGTATATCGAGTCAAGGATAGTACCCCCCAGGGTAAATTTGTGTTTACGCTCATAAAGTCCCGTGATAATGGTCGCACGACTGGCACCACAGATTGGGGTGGTTACGAAAGCCTTTTTGAAATAAGTTCCTTCCTTTGCTAATTGGTCTTGTTGAGGTGTTTTAATTATTTGGTTTCCAGCGTACCCAATGGCATCCCATCTTTGGTCATCGGTTACAATTACTATGATATTTGGAGGGTTTTGGGGTTCAGTTTTTTCATCGCATGACCAAAAAAAAACCAATAAAAAGAGAAGTTTGATCATTCTGTTCATCATAGAGAGAATACTTTATTTAGATTTAATTGTTTTGGTGAATTGTTGGGATTGGTTTCCATAAGGTCGCTCATGTATTCCCACCATTTTTTAACGATGGGATTTTCACTTAAAGATTGAGAGTCACTTCCATAAGTTTCTTGATAAGCAAAAAGACAGTTTGTTTGAGGATCATGGTAAATATGATATGTGCCAACTCCTTCTTTTTTGAGGAGTAGCTTTAGTTCAGGCCAAATTTCACTATGACGTTTTTTGTATTCCTTTAATGAATTAGGTTTTAAAAACATCTTAAACGCAAGTGTATTCAATGTGATTTTATTTTAATCTTAAATTTAATTATTTGGTTGCCACCACTCATCAATTTGTTGATTCATTTTTACAACTATTTCAGGGTACTTCAATGCTAAATTAACTTTCTCATTAGGGTCTTGCTCTAAGTCAAACAGTTGAATTTGGTTGGAGTAAAATCCATAGTAATTTTCTTGAGGATCTGTAAAATCTCTAATAACTAAATCTTGATTAGGGACCATTAACTTCCATTTTTTATTTAAGGCAACTTTGTATAAAATTGTCTCAGTTGGTTTATCAACATTTAAAATGTCATGATTGTAACATTCTACAAAAATCGTTTCTCTGTTTTCTATCTTTTCTTTTTTCATAATACTTATTCCTGGTAAGCTATCAAAAGAAATATTTAATATGTCAAGAACTGTAGGTACTAGGTCAATATTACTTACCAATGAAGATTTATCCATCTTAGGTTTAATTACACCAGGAAGCTTAAACATAATCGGCGTTCTAATTCCGCCTTCATGTGGCGCTCTTTTTGATCTAGGCGCATATCGATTTCTTTTATCAGATTGTATCCAGCCATTATCTGTTGTATAAACTATTAGAGTATTTTTATCTAAAGATTTTTCTTTCAAATAGTTCATCATTTCACCAACAGTTTTATCCAACCATTCACACATGGCCCAATACTTAGCTATACTTTCATTAGGCGCCAAATTTATATATTTGTCAAGTAACTCCTTAGGTGGATTATGAGGAGTATGAGGTAAAAAAGGTGCATACCACACAAAAAATGGACTACCATTTTCATTAGTTTTTTCTATAAAATTAAATATTGGTTCTAATCCTTCACGACCAATTTTTAGCCCTTCATCTCCATGTCTTCCCTTTCTTTTATAATCCCCGTGAGTCATTCCTCCATCAAATTTCCCTTCTTCCCAAGAACCTAACCACCATTTTCCCGATTGAAATGATTTATATCCTTTAACTCCAAGGTAATTAGTTAAAAGTTTATTTTGATAAAAATTAGCCTTTATAATGTCAAACTTATCATTTCGTTCCTTGCTATAGAGATAATTATTGGATTTTCTCTTTTTCACTTTTTTGTATCCATTTTCAATCCATAAACTAGCATCTCGTCCAGAGTTACCTGCATCATTTCCAGTTTGTTTATGTTCAAAGGCATATTTACCAGTAATTATACTTGCTAAAGATGGTCCACAAAGTGGACTTGTAACATAGCCTCTTGAATAGGTGGCAGATTCACTTGCAAGTTGATCAATATTTGGAGTTTTTATATAGGGGTGTCCCATAAAGCTGTAGTCTCCCCATGCTTGGTCATCGGAAAGGATAAAAATGATGTTAGGTGGACTTTTCTCCTCAAGCTTTTGTTTTTTTGGGCTACCACAAGAGCATAAGATTAAAAACCATAAACTTATAATCAATGAATTATACATATTTGTAATTGTTCTTTTAAATTTAAGAAATTTATATAAAGTTTAATGTCCAATTATTTTCCTGTTCGACTGGTGTATATTTTCTATTTAGAAATCTCTAAGGGAATTAATATAGGATCTTCCAAAATTCCTGCCTCTAAAAGTTCCCATTTTGACGTATCAAAAGGTTTATAATCTAGTCCTACCATATTAATATTATAAAAGTATTTCCATTCCTCACCTCTTGCTTCTTTTGCTTTTATTCGATTAGCCCCCAGGTTAGTCACTTGAATACGAAGGCTGTTTTTCCCCTTTTTCAAACTTTTAATGGTGAGCTGATAAGGGTTAGACCATAATGTACCAATGAACTTGTCATTTAACCAGATTTTTGCACTTTCACGAACATCTCCCAATTGCAATAGCCAAGCGCCTTTATGTTCTGTTGGCCTGTTGAATTTAATTTCATATTGAGCAGTACCTGAAAAGGCTTCCATTTTTTCACCCCATTGGGTCCATGAGGTCAATAAATTGGTTTTTTTTGAAAAATCAGTATCTGGCCCTCCTTTGATTAATTTAAAATCCCAGTCACCAGTGATTTTGTAGGAGTTTTTTGAGAGCTTGTAATAATACCATTTTTGAGTATTGATTCTGTCGGAGGTTATGATAAAGATGCTTGATCCAGAGGGTAGCGAAAGTTTTACTTTGGTGATCCCTGTTTGATGTTCTGTATTAGCTTTTCCTGTTTTTCCTGTTAGAGGGTCCAAGATCAGAACCTCTTTATCGGGAATACCCAAGGGGACAAATTCCTCAATTTTTTTTGATGTATGATTTACCAGGTAGTAGATTTTTTCACCCCTATGTTCCCTTCGGATGAATTTAAGTCCTTTTTCGACCAATTCCTCCTTGATTACTCCTGCTTTTTTTAGGGGGATTTCAATTTCTTTAAGGGAATAAACTTTATTGATTTTTTCTTCGACAAACGCTTTAAGTTCCTGCTCTCTTTTTTGATACTCGAAAAAACCTGGAACACTTTTAGGGGTTCCCAAAAAAACAACCGATGCTCCCATGGTTCGCAGAGCAACAAGTTTTTTCAAAGTTTTCAGGGGTATGTGTTGGGAAGGAGGAACAATGATCGAGCGGTAATTTCCACCTGGTAGTTGAATGACCCCATTTTCAACATTAATTTTTTCCAAAAATTGATCCGATACATAGTCGATGCTATAGCCCTCACTAATCAAATGATGCACTGTTTCATAAAATGGAGTTCCCGACAACCAAGTATCGAGGCGATGAATAGCAAACTGTACTAATAGCTTACCCTGATTAAATTTTGCCCAACTGTCGTAAACAGGCCAATAGACCAATACATCATTGTCGTGCTGCCCTTGTTGTAATAGTGACTGTGATCGGCTGATGTATTCAAATAGGGCGGAGGCATCTTCCCATATCGGGTTAGAATCATTAAAATTCACTGAAGCATAAAATTTCCATCCCGGCCAGTCGGCAGATTCTGGCGAATAGGTTGATCCGTGTAAGAAGACATGATTAATTCCATTTAGAAACAAATCTTCCAACTCGGGCTTGCACTGAGATAAAGCAGTTCTAAAATGCTCTCTAAGCCAAGTAAAGGTTTCGGACGAAACCTGTTTTTTATCTGATAAATGTGCTGCAGAGGATGAAAATTTTATCATGGCCATATCAGCATCTCCAGTTCGAAAATTCCTGTTAGGGTAATCCGCTGAACTTCCATTTCCCTCTATCCTCCTAAAGCCATTTATATCATAAGGCATAGATCCAAAGGTTTCACATTCTGGGATATCCGCTGAGGCATAAAGGTCGATAAGATTTCCCGGGGAACCATGTGCTTGATATTTAGTTTTTACTCCATTATTTTGCGCCCATTCATTCCAAAAAGTATTGAACCCTTTTACCAATAAATCAGACAATGTTTCTCTGTAATCACTTCTGATTCGATTGCTGATTTCGTTGTTATCTCTATCCAAAAGACGATTTATGTGGGGCCTTAGATCATAGCCGCGGTAAAGTTTAAAAATTTCAAAAAATTTTTGAGTATAATCTGCTTTGTACACTTCATAGCTATCGTTAAAAACTGACCGAATCTTACCATCTGATTTTTCCAAAACAGTACTGAAAAGTTGTAGGTAATTTTTTAAAGCCTTGTTAGAAAAGTGATCCAGAACCCAACCTTCCCCACCTGGAGCAGCTCTCTTTACCTTTTGCCTAGTTTGGTCCTCAAAGACAAAAAACAGATCAAAGTCCTTTTCTTTGTTCTCCCATTCAATTTTTTCATTAATGATTTTACTACTCAGATCTATTAAATTGTTTTGGGTATCAAAAGCAAAAACTCCAATGAGTTTTGGCCAAACTGAGCCAACTTCGCGAAAACCCCACTTTCTTCTCCGACTAACTTTTTTTGAATCAAAGACCTTGATGTCAAGTTGGTCAGGGTATATCAAGGTTCCTGTTTCAAATGGAGAAACTCTCTCGGAAAAAAGGGTCCCCTTTTTTAGGTTGACCTTTCTAACCAATAGACGCTTGGCGGCATCAGCTAATTTTACATTTGATCCACCCCAAGGCCAACCGGTTCCAAGTGTCAAATCCACACCCATTTGTAAGCTGTCTGCGACCCTTACAGTATGGTTTAACATTTCAATCCAATATGGACTTAAAAAATTAATAAAATTTTTCTCTTGTCCTTTTACCCCATAGATAGGTTCTATTTCTACACCGCCGATTCCTGCTCTTTCGAAAGTAATTAATGATTGAGTAATATTTTTTTTATTAACTGCACTCCCCATCCACCACCATCGAGTCCACGTTTTCGACTCTTTGTTAATTACAGGCCAATAAATAGAATCATTTTGCGATTGACTAATATTAATAAAAAATAAAAAGCATATAAAGAAAGGAGTTATTCGATTAATTCTCATATTTAATCTTTGTAATGAAGATATATTCTTTTAATTATCTAATATAAAAAAACAGTTAACTATATAATAGTATAAGCGTTTATTTGTTAAAGTAGAAAACTCCATTCAAATATCGAACTTCAATATAACACCCCGAGATTTTGAAATAACCATTCAAACTATATACCTAATTCAAAATGATTAACATCATCTTAACTGTTTTCATTAAACCTAATAAATAATTTGCTGTCTAAAATTAAATTGCTTTAATGAGAATTCTATTCAAATTATTTACAATAATCCTATTGTTTTCATGTAACAAAAATGAAGAACCTCAAGAATGGGTTGAACAAGACACTCTTGTGTCGGCCTTTTTTGGACTTGATAATGTACTACCAGGTCTATTGTGTAATCAACCAGGAAGCCTGTTAGATGGTATGCCTGTT
>CEWG01082578.1_pt1 | contig 26110 bp, 19 predicted proteins | sample 361411 | NCBI WGS metagenome assembly CEWG01 (sample SAMEA2622173, study PRJEB7988) | marine metagenome | biome: marine biome (ENVO:00000447); feature: surface water layer (ENVO:00002042); material: "saline water (ENVO:00002010), including plankton (ENVO:xxxxxxxx)" | depth 5 m | reverse complement strand
GGGTCAGCCTGAATTTGGTGGCCGATGATACTCGGCCATGTTGTTGAATAAATTATGAGTAAATCAGCGCCACTTTCTTCAATTCTTTTAGCGGCATCGTCATACGCATCTCTGAGTTTACCCCAGCCTTCATTTTTTTCAGGAGCGAGTACAGTATGTGGGTGAACAGGAACAATGAACGAATCGACTAACTCTCCAGTGCTCATTCTTATTCCTCCTTGTAACGATGAACTGGCCATTCAACTATGGCATTACCTGTTCCTATGATAGTCCCATAGCCGTGAAGAATTGCAGGATAGGTAGGAAGTTCTAGTGTCGATAACAGCCACGAAAAACCACCACCATCGGTTTCAGCAATCGCTTGTTCGGTAAATTCGGGCATCTCGTCAATAATTCTTTGACTTTGACCGGTGCGCATGTAATCAATAATTCGCATATCCCAAAGATGCATAGCATGGCTAGTAATGTGCTCTTTACTCATATCTTCGGGAACATCTGATTCGGTGGTGAAATGTCTGTGCGAAAGCGAGTTACTAGCTAGAACTACCGCTTTCTTACCACTTTCAAGAATTGCCTCTCTAGTCGCTTTTCCTAATTCCATCATCATTTCTTGCATCACATCAACAGAATAGTAAGCACTGGAACGATTGCTAGAAATGACAACCATCGGTTTATCCCATTCTGGATTGAACATATGACCCGTTGTTATGGTGCCATAATCAATTCTGAAATCAGGATTATTCATCATTTTAACCGCTAACCCAGCTTTTTCTGCTTTCTGACAAATTTGTTTTGACAAATCAACATCGATATTTAAGTCGTAATTATATCGAAATAAGTTCGGAAATACCGGATCTACTGACAGATTTTTGAAATGTGGTAATCCGAGGAAATGGGTTCCGACATAGGTCTGCCAGTGTGGCGATAGAATCACTATTACATCATAGTCGACATCGGATAATGATTCTCTGAGCCTCTCATAACCCCACCTTAACTGCTCCCAACCACCTTCTGCGGTAGGTTCGTTTTGCGGTGGATTTTCTGCATATACCAGATGTGGGGGGTGCGGGGCAAGACATCCAGCAACAATTTCACCTTTCGTCATGTCACACGGCACTAGGTGTAAGGATATATCCTAATCGGCTTGATGTGAAGCGAAGTCTCAAACATGTTCACTTATTGCCCGTGTCATGGAGGATGTACAATTGACAGAAAATTCAGAGTCCTCCGATTCGACTGTTCCGGGAGTAATTCCTGTCTCGAAGCCTTCAGCAATTGACTTTGATACTGGGATTAGACATGTCATTGCTCCAGCGGTAATCGGGGCAATTCTCGGGCTATTAGCTGAAAGATTCCTTACCCCCAATTACGCTTGGCCTTCGCCCCCTCAAGCAGCGATGTTGGGTATGATTTTACTTTCTCCAATACTTTATTTTATTCTTCTTAGAGATGAAAAATCTCGCTGGTGGGAGTATTCCCTAGGTATTTTAGCACCCGGTTCATATTTCATTATGATTTGGTTTTCGGGTTGGGGTGCATTATTCTGTGGAGGTTATCTTCCGTTGTTAATTTGGGTATGGATTAGCACATCCTGGGGTAGATACGATTTACCACCATTTAGATACGGTGTGTGGCATTCATTTGCCGTCAATATTGGTGGATTTGCAGGGGCAATCCTAGCATTTAACCTCTGATTACGAAGTATAACTTTCTTCATCGTTTGGAAAGTCACCAGTTCTTACATCGTCGCAGTAGTTAGTTATCGCACCATGTATTTCATCTGCTAAATTTAGATATCTTCTAAGGAACCGAGGAGAGAAATCCATAGTAATTCCTAGTAAGTCATGCAGAACTAGAACCTGTCCATCACAATCAGGACCTGCACCAATACCGATAGTTGGAATATTAATTGACTCACTGACTCTTTTAGCAAGGTTTCTAGGTATCTTTTCAAGAACGATTCCGAAGCATCCTGCTTGCTCTAGAATCTTAGCATCAGCAATCAGTTTCTCTGCTTCTTCCTCTTCTTTTGCCCTAACACTATAAGTGCCAAATTTATAGATTGATTGTGGTGTAAGACCCAAGTGTCCCATCACTGGTATACCTGCAGTTAAGATTCGTTGAATAGATTCTACTATTTCTGCGCCCCCTTCTAATTTGACAGCGTGTCCTTCCGCTTCTTTCATAATTCGAATGGCAGATTCTAGGGCGATAGCAGAGTTTCCTTGGTAGGTTCCAAACGGCATATCGACTACGATTAAGGCCCTATCAACAGCTCGTTTTACGCATTGAGCGTGATAGATCATGTGGTCAAGGGTCATTGGAACCGTGGTAACTTGACCAGCCATAACATTTGAAGCGGAATCTCCGACTAGGATTACATCGACACCGGCTTTATCGACAATTTTGGCAAGTGAGAAATCATAGGCGGTGAGCATTGTTATTTTCTCACCCGCTCGCTTCATTTCCTGCAAGGTGTGCGTTGTAACCTTCCTTGCCTTTCCATGAACGGACATATTAGGTCCACTTGGCTAAATGTTTTGAAGCCATTGGCGATAAAAAGGTTGAATTTCTAAGCGATGTTAACCAGATTTTCTAAAATTAAATCATAAATTGCATCGCTACTATCCGCCATTAAAATTTGATATTTTATGTCAAGGCGAGCGATTGTCATAGCGGCAATACTGTACAGTAAATCGTCTTGGCTTTCGAAAATTATGGCGATTCGACTTTCCACCCACTCATCAAGAATTTCCGTATCAATATCTAGATTATTTCCAATTCTGGTAATTATAATCTTCAGAAGAGATTCTAATTCGTTTAACTTTTCATCTTCTAGAATAAACTCTTGGTCATGATAATCTACTGATGCGGCCAGGTATAATTTGTGATAATCACTATCCTCAGGAATCTTAGCTAAAATTGTTTCAAGGTCAGGATAAATTCCCTCTTCAGGTATCAAATCCTGCATTGTCTCATCAGAAAATGGTGGTAGCGCAGGGTCAATAACTTCCTTGACCGCAAATTTACGCTTACCTAGAATTTCAACGAAATGGTTGCTGCCAACAGTTTCATGGTGTATAATTTCAACCTCGCAGCCAAATTTTTCTGGGCCGTTCCAGCCATTGAAGCGTTTTGAATTATCATCAAGAACCAATCCAAAATTTTTCTCGTCTAGTAAACAGTCATCTAGCATCTGTCGATAACGCGGCTCAAAGATTCTTAGTTGTTGAATCTCCCCAGGCAGAACTACCATCGGGAGAACAAACAGCGGCAAGGCCCTGTCATCTGACATGACCTTAACTCAACTCTGTCACATTTGAATCTATGTTCAATCATATTTTACACAGATGTTAGTCATTTCAGAAAAGAATGCTAGAGACCATTGTCCTCCTTCCCTGCCTACACCTGAATTTTTAACGCCTCCAAAAGGAGTTCTGAGGTCACGATGTAGCCAAGAATTAACCCACATTATTCCAGTATCAATATGTTTTGCGAAGTTTTTACCGCGTTGTAAATCACTGGTCCAGACTGAACCTGCTAAACCATAATCAGTCGAATTAGCCATTTCAATAGCCTGGAGTTCATCCTTGAAAGTGTGCAGAGTCACGACTGGTCCAAATATTTCTTCGGTTGCGGTTCGAGATTTTATGTCTAGTCCAGAAATCACTGTAGGTTGTAAAAAGGCACCGTTAGAATTAATTCCATCTAAATCTGGTCTCTTTCCTCCTGTCAAAATTTCTCCACCCTCTTCCATGGCGAGCTGGATATATGTTTCCACCTTTTCCAGATGTTGACTGGAAATAACAGAGCCGATATCAGTATCATCATTCTGTGGATCTCCAATTTTCATTGATTCTATTTCCTCTATGAAAAGTTTAGTGAATTGACTAGCAATTGATTCGTCTACAAGAACTCTTGAGCCGCAAAGGCAAACCTGTCCTGAATTGGTAAAACCTGCCCTTGCTGCTCCTTTAGCCGCTTTTTCTAAATCGGCGTCATCCAAAATGATGGTAGCATTCTTTCCACCTAGTTCGAGCGATAATTTCTTGAAAAGAGGTGCTGCAGTTTTGGCTACTATTCTACCGGTTTGTGTTCCTCCGGTGAAAGAGACTGCTTTGATGTCTGGGTGTTCAAGTATTGCTTGACCTGCTCGTGGTCCAAGTCCGTGAACAATATTGAAAACGCCCTTTGGGAAGTCGATTTCCTGTAAAGTTTTAGCGAGAAGATTTGCTGTCAAAGGTGTCAATTCGCTGGGCTTTGCTACGATGGTATTTCCCATCACCAATGCTGGGGCAATCTTCCAAGTCAGAAGGTATAATGGAAGATTCCATGGAGTTATCAATCCCACAATTCCAACCGGTTTTCGGTGAACATAGTTCATTGCATCACTCATCTCAAATTCCATTGATTCCTGCTCTTTAGTGAACTTTGAAAAGAATCTAAAGTTGGCAACAGAACGACTGGCATCAACTCTCCGAGCGAGAGAAATCGGTTTTCCGGTATCTAAACTTTCAATCTTAGCAATTTCCTCTTTTTTGTTTTCTAAAGCGTCAGCAATTTTCTCAAGCCAAGCAATTCTTTCCTCTAACGTTCGAGAACTCCAATCTAAAAACGCCTCTTTTGCTGCATTTACTGCACTTTCGACATCACGCTGGTCTGAGTTAGATATGACTCCTATTTTTTCACCGGTTGCCGGGTTGTAGTTATCCAAAAATTCCTTGCCAACTGCGGAATTGAATTCTCCATCAATAAAATTCTCGGTTTGAAGCATTTTCACACCTCGATGTCATAAGACCATCTGTCTTGATCAGGGTCCCACTCATCCCAAGTATCGACTTTCTCCAAGGCTGCAAGGTATTCTTCAGGGACAATTCCAGGGACGATGAAGGCTTTTTGTCGATGTAGCGGATATGGGTTTCTGAGTTTAATCCCTAGAACACCGAGGATTGCTCTTGCAACATACCATGTTGCCTGTGAATTCCATCCGTGGGCAATTTTGACAACCACCCCTAGTCCTCTTGGATAGTCAGGATGTTTAATCGCTAAACCAAGCAATCCATCAGCACCTTCTTTTGCAATAACATTACCTCCACCTGCTTTTAGAATTGTTGAATCTAACCGATTGAATCCGCCAACCAAATCTGGATTTCTAATCATTGATTCCCAAATCCAGTCATCGTCTTTGTCCCTAACCAGGCCAGCATAAATTTGAGCTAGTTCCGACACTGTGTTGGATACTGTAGGTAAACCACAGCCATCCTTGGCGATTCTTAATGGCGTCCAATCTTCTCCAAGATAGGTTCGAATCTGAGTCATGTAAGCCTTGAAAACTTCATGAGACGGAAGGGTATATCCAGCTCTGTTCCAACCTTTTTTACGGCACCCGTGAAGTATTGCTGAGTGTTCTCCAGAGCAGGTATGATACCATCGTCTAGGCCTTCTGACCTGTCTGCCAAATTGAATTAGGGGTACATCCAATGGAGTCAGCATCAGAGGCCATTCAGATTCAGAAAGCAGAGACTGTGCAGCAGCCACATGTTCAGTATCTCCGTTATGTGATGCTACAGATATTGCCTTTTGTTCCCAACTAGTATCTTCAAGCTCTTTAGTAAATGCCTTGAGCATGAAAGGTTTCATCATTGAACGTCCATAGCATAGAACATTACCTCCAAATGAATGGATAACTTCGTCACCATGTGCCCACGCTACTGCCCCATGTATTGTCGTTTCAGACACGCCGTTTCTTCGGTAATCAACCAGAGGTTCCCAAGCAACTTCACGCCCAGTAGGAATACCATCGATGTTTTCCCCTATAGATGAATTTGGGTACATGGAACTGCCTGGTTTACCGCTGGTAACCGCTGAAGGGAGTTTATCGCCGGTCACTGCTTTTCCTCCAGTAATTTCTCTACCAAAGGAGCGACTTTGTTCATGTATGCAGTCATGTTTCTACAGACCCTCTTTGAATCGTGGTTAAAGAAGTCAAACCAAGCCATTACACGGTCATTTGGGTCAAATCTTTCGGCCATTTGTTGGGCGATCTCTTCGACATTTCCAATCAATGCATTGTCTGCCGCTTTTGCGACTTTGTTAGGATCAATGGTTCCTTCAAGCGCATTCCAATATGCTTCTAAGGCAATGGATGCCTCATGTTTTGCGGCTTCACTTTGCTGTTCAGGAGTTAGTCCTTGTTCATCATTTAAGAATACAAAACTGGTTCTAGGCATGTCTCTTCTCTGCCATTTACCTCCATCGGGATGGAATATTTGAGACATCCTGTTGTGGGTTTCTTCGATTACTTCGGGTGAGGTAATTGATAGATTGAAAACTTTGACTGGCATGAATTTATTGACAAAAACTTGAGCATTAGGGTCGTGAGTTCCAGCGATGAGACCTAACCTATTACGGTCCCATTGAGTAGGTATAATAGAAATCTCTTCGAAGTTGTATCTGTTAGGAATTTCGATTATTTCTGGTAATTCCGAAATATCCATTGCTTGACAATAATCGTGTTGAAGTTTCAACCAGTCATCTGAATTACGGAAATTTTCTTCGGTTAGGACAGTTTTTCTAATGTCATCGCTACTGATTTTTTCACCTTTCAGTAGACGTAAAAAGATCTCACTAGCCTCCATGAAAATTTGTCCTCTTATCGCACCCCAAGCATTTGCTTCGTAATCGGTTCTTGGCAAGATACCGTACGGGCGGGCCATAAACTCAAATCTTCCGGCGCTAAAACCGATATTCAATTTTCTATTGTCATCTATCATCGATAGGTAATGAACAGTGTTGGCAATTCGCTCCGCTTGTGCAATAGGTCCGCCGCTCGCTAAAATACTGATTACCGCCGAACCGATATTGATGTTTTTGGTTTTTCTGAAACTCTCCAGAGCAAGTTGCGGGAAATCAGTGCAGAGTCCTACTTCACCTTTCCAGTGTGGGACAACTGGCTTGGAATTTTTCTTTTGAGTTTCAGTGGAAAGGTGAGCCTGTGCAATCCATCCACAACCAAAACCAAGTTCGTCAGCACAGATTAATTGTTCAAAATAATTTTCAAACATTTCAGTTTCAGATGGAATATTTCCATCTCCATCAGGTGTTTGACTTATGGAAAAGAAGATGTCATGTTCCATAGTACCACCATACACTCCAGTAGTTTTCGATTCATAACCTTGTGTGCAATTTACTCATTATTATCCGGAGGTTGTTCAAGATTTGCCAGTGCTTCGATTCTGTCTCTTATCTGCGGCGGGGCAGCAATTCCCAGTGCGATAAATGCGTGAAGGCTATCAGATAGTTGAATCATTGCCGTTTGATAATCTCCAGCGATTTCCGCAATATCAGCAAGACCCCATCTAGCGACTAACTGGCCAGAGACATCTTCCATTTCAGACGCTAATTTTAGAGATTGATTGTATAGATCTTGGGCGGCATCGAACGAACCTAATGTGGCTTGGGTATGTGCTAAATCACTTAGTGCTTCAATTTGCCCTTCCAAGTCTTCTAATTTCATCAAGATTTCAAGACGTCTTGTTCCGTGTACTATGGCTTCATCATGGAGATTTTCACGTTTACAACATGCCTCTAGTACTGCTAATCCGTAGACTATCCCGGGTTCATCGCCAATAGATTCTCTTAGTCGTATTGAACGATTAGTGAATAGTTTAGCGTTTTCATAATCATTTTGGGCTAAGTACATCAAACCCAAATGATGGAGAATTGCAGCAGATAACGCACTTCCTTCGACAATTTCGTCAATTCTGGAGGCGAGCTCACTAAATTTATCGAGTAGTGCATCATTTAATTTTAAAATCTCAAATTCAGCCCATCCCTTCTCTACTTCATCCTGCGCGACATTGAGAGCGTGTTCCAGAAGACGTTCCACTAGAGTGGAATCATCCAATTCTTCAGCTAACGGTATTAATCTCAGTGCCAATGAAGTATTTACATTTTCCAAAGCCTCGCCTTTGGTCAGCATATCAAGAATCTTACGAGCCTGCTCAGCAGAAACTTCGCCGTTCATGACCACGCCATAGCAGGTTGATGATTAACATATTCTAATCGTTTTTTTAACAATATTAATTATACGAAAGCCTGTAGCAAATAGTCATGGGTTCATTGGATGGTTACCTCCAAGCACTGAGTCTAGTGGCAATTTTAATTCTTGCACCGATGACGATACACTTGGTGGTGCACAAGGATGAAAATACTGTTTTTGTCTATGTGGATTCAGATGATGATTCCGATGATGTAGATTCAGAACCTTCTGAAAATGAAACGGTTGCCCGTGAAATTCCAGCGTTAAACCGTTCAGAAGTTGCCCGAATAGCCACATTCAACATCAAGGTTTTTGGTGAATCAAAAATGAGTAAACCAGAGGTTGTGTCCGTGTTGGTAGATACGGTTTTACAATATGATATGGTCTCAGTACAAGAGATACGAGATATTGATCAAACCGTACCTTATGATTTTCTTGAACAGATAAATAATCGTTCTAATAATACTTGGAGCATGTTACTCAGTGAAAGAAGTGGTCAGCAAGAAGATGATACATACCAAGAACAATATGCCTATTACTACAACACTACAGTATTTTCTCCAATTAATGGTTCATTGTATAATGATTCAGAAAATGATTTATTCCAAAAAGAACCTTATTTGGGAAGTTTTGAATTATTGAATGCCAGCGGTAACTCATCGGGATTCGATTTCACTTTGATTACAATCCACACCAAACCAGCATCGGCTTTGGATGAAATAAATGCTCTACATACCGTGGTTCAAGATTTTCAAACTGAAAATCCTCAAGAGACTGATATTGTAATTCTAGGTGATTATAACGCTGGATGCAGTTATGTATCATCGGAAGAATTGTGGCAATCTCCAATGCGAAATTCAAACTATACTTGGTTGGTTCCTGATTCTGCTGATACGACTGTGGCATCTGCAGATTGCGCATATGACCGAATCGTCACGACCGGTGATTTGAGTGGACGACTAGTCGGTAGTTGGGGAGTTGATACTTCGTCTTTCAGCTCGTCAAATGTATCGGACCACTATCCAGTTTGGTTTGACCTATTCCGCTGATTAGATACCGCGTAGTCTTCCGCCATCAACTGCTAATGAAATGCCTCTAATCCCTCCGGAGGCTGGCAATGAAAGAAACACAATTGCTGAAGCGGTTTCCAACGGGTCTATCAAGCGAGCAATAGGGACTTGGTCAATCCATGAAGCGCGTATTTCCTGCCGACTTTTACCAGTGCTGTTGTGAATTGAATCTGCCAAATTTCCCAACCTTTCAGTATCGGTAAAACCAGGTAAAACATTGTTGATGGTGATGCAGGAATCTAACTCACGTGATAGAGATTTTGCCCATGAAGCCATAGCGCCTCTAAGTGTATTGGACAGGCCGATATTTGGAATTGGTTCTTTAACAGAAGTAGAGATGATTTGGATGATTCGACCATAGTTTTCTGCTGCCATGTGAGGTGCAAGTTTCTGCACCAAAATGTGTGATGCATGAAGATGTCTTTTGAAAGGTGCCTCAAAATCCTGAATCTCATTGGCAAGTAATGGTCCACCAGGAGGTCCTCCAGAATTATTTACTAAGATATGAACAGGTCCCTGTTCTGACAAGATCAGTTCTGCTTTGTCCCCAAGTGTTTCACAATCTTCTAAGTCGATAACATACATGTTGTGGCTGCCACTACCTAGTTGATTTAATTGCAATAATAATTCTTCTAAAGCATTCTTGTTACGCGCACAAATACTGACATTCGCACCCGCTTTGGCCATCATTTTAGCAGTGGCTAAACCAATTCCTTTACTGGCACCGCAAATCAAAGCGTGCTTGCCATGCAGAGAGTTATTGGCGTACGGGAAATCCTTACCCAGTAGTTCCATGATTTAATCCAAGAGGTCTTCCATGATATGCGTTCGCATTAGAGCCAATCTAGAATCGCATTTAATTGAACAAGCCAATCGTCACTGGCAACGTCAATAATTGAAAAATGATCTCCTGGTAGCCATAATTTTTGAACATCAGCTCCTTTTGCCTTCATCACTCTAGTGTACGTCTCAGATTGCTCATGCGGTACTTCATCATCCTGTTCACCGTGAATAATTAGCACGGGTGATACTGGAGGGTTATCTACAGGGTTAACCTGAGTCCAAAGTTTGGGATTGTTTTCCGGAGTACATCCTAACCAACGTCTTACTGCATCTCCATCATCGGATAATTTCGCACTATCGGATGCAATCAAATCGGTTATTGGTGCTTGAGCAATCGCAAGCCAAGGCTTTCTTTCAGCTTTGGACGCAAGGATAAGTGCCAATTGCCCACCAGCCGAGTGCCCTAGAACCATCGAACGAGTAATGTCAATCCCAGGAAGTAAAGCCAACTGCCCCCATGCTCTCATCACATCAGATAATGTATCCATCCACACACCTTCATCACCGTCGCTCCATCGCTTAAATTCGATATTCCATGCTGCAACACCAGCTTCGGCCAAATCTACAGCAATCGGTTTCATCAAGTCTGAATCGTATTTTTCTTTCCAGAAACCTCCGTGAATCAGCATAATGCATGGAATTCCTACATCCTTTTGGTAGGGTGAAGGGTCATCGGGCATGTACAAGTCAGCATACTGCCAACTTTCAGCCCCCCATTGCATTCGATCTACCGCCATAGCAATTCGTAGTACTGGTTAACTATCACATTTACTCTAGTAACTAATAGTTTGAAGAGTAGGACTCACTCGGGGATTTATGGGCAATCCCTTAGATGTGAAATTTAGTACTATGTCAGGAACTGAAACTACCTTAAGGGAGTTAGGGGACTCAGACACTGCAAAATGGGTTGTAGTCAATGTAGCCAGTGCATGCGGATTTACTCGACAATATACTCAACTGCAAGAGATTTCCGAGCGAAGTGAAATCATGGTTGTCGGGTTTCCATGTAATCAATTCGGCGGACAAGAGCCGGGTACTCATGAAGAAATTTGTGAATTTACCTCCTCAAAATACAATGTTAATTTTCCTTTGATGGCTAAATTAGCAGTCAAGGGTGAACATCAACATCCGTTGTTTGAACTACTTTGTCAATCGACTGGGAAAGATGGAAGTGCTGGAGACATCCGTTGGAATTTTGAGAAGTTTGTAGTCTCTAAAGATGGCACTGTGAGTCGCCATTCATCAGGTGACTCGCCGTTGGATATTGTGTGACTCTAAGGGCTAACGCGTTTGCGATCTCTTGGGAACAGAACAGTTTCTCTGACATTTCTAGAACCGGTCAATTTCATCAGAATTCTTTCAACTCCAAGTCCCCAGCCAGCGTGGGGAGGAACACCATGTCTAAATCCTGCAACATAGAATTCAAATTCTTCCGGGTCTAAATCCATATCCTTCAGGTTCTCAATTAGTATATCCATTCTGTGTTCTCTTTGACCACCCGACGTCAATTCATCACGGCCGAAATTTAGGTCGAATCCACGACTGAGTTGCTTCCCAGTAGAACCAATTTCACCTTCGACTTGGTGAATGTAAAACGGTTTGAGGTCCATCGGCCATTTCGGGAGGAAGTAAAATTGCGGTAAATCTTCGGCCAGTAAATCCGAATTTTCAGCGTCAATATCATCGCCCCATTCAATTTTACCACCTTTCTTTTTGATGATGTCGATTGCGTCACAATATGATACTCTCGGGAATGGTAATTCAGGAACTATAACTTCAATAGGTTCTTCACCTTGAGTTTCTCGATATTGATTTATTGTATCGATGTGCTTTTGAGATTCTTCGTCTTTAGCAATCGAGCTCCACATGTGGTGAATCATTCGCTCTAAGACACCCATGACGTCGTCATCAGTAGCCCAAGAGCATTCGATATCAAAAGAAATGAACTCGTTGAGATGTCTATAAGTATCGTGTTTTTCCGCTCTGAAAGCAGGTCCGATTTCAAAAACTCTCTCAAGTCCACCAGACATACATAACTGCTTGAATAGTTGCGGCGATTGGTTAAGGTATGCCGGTGTGTCGAAATATTTCATCGGAAATAGGTCGGTCCCTCCTTCGGTAGCAGTTGCGACAATTTTCGGTGTGTGTGTTTCAAAGAAGCCTTCGTTAATTAGAGCCTCTCTGCCATACTGCAGCACTTTACCTCTTAATCTAAACATTGCAGCAACATGTGCTCTTCTGAGATCTAAAAATCTGTTGTCAAGTCTAGTGTCTAAGGCGACGTGAACTGTATCTGTGACACCTAGTGGTAGTGGTGCTTCGGCTTTAGCGATTACATTGACTGAGTTTGCCACCACTTCATAGGCAGGCGGCGGGGTTGGCTCGCCATCTTTTACCTTAGGAGGTCTTTTTTCGGAAACAATTCCGGTAAATTGTAGTGTAGACTCACGGGTCATTCTTTGAACCATGTCCAGGCTTTCCTCACCGATGTTATCAGACTTCAAAAAAATCTGCGTTGTTCCAGTTCCATCTCTTAAATCGACAAAGCATATCGCTCCTTTTCCTCGGTTGGCTTCCATGAAACCTGCGACGGTTACTTCTTGGTCAACAAGTTCAGCACCTTTCGATTGAATTTCTCCAAGCGTGTGGGTCCGGTAAGCGGTTGCAACATATGTGGTCATGTGTGGGCGGAGACGGTTTAGAACATCAAGCATTCGTTTCTAAGAGGTTAAAAAGATTAAGACGGAAAAGGAAACTTTGACAATATTATTACTTTAAAGAATATTTTTTACGCTAATGAGGCGATTTATTCATAAATGGTTGATTAGGCGCACCGTTCATGACGAAAGTACTGTTCTCATCAGAATCAGTGACCAGTGGTCACCCCGACAAATTATGTGATGCAATTTCGGATGCTATTGTAGACGCTTGTCTAGTGATTGATTCCAACGCTAGAGTAGCGGTTGAAACGTGTGTTAAGGGCAAGGAAGAAAGGGGCTTGATTGTATTGGCAGGTGAAGTTTCCCTCAATGGTGCGACACCTGATTATGAATCGATTGCCAGAAAAGCTGGTGCAGCAATTGGCTACGATTCACATAGCATCGGTATGGACGCCACTGACTCTAAAGTATGTGATGTTCAAGTTCACATTACCACACAGTCGGCGAATATTGCTCAAGGTGTCAACAAGGATGGTTTGAATCAAGGGGCTGGAGACCAAGGCATGATGTTTGGATATGCCTGTAATGAAACCGAGAATTATGACGGTCTAAAAGGCCGATATTTCCCTCTTGCTGCTGCTTTGTCACAAAGATTAACTCGCCGCTTGACCACTGTTAGAGAGCAAGGAATTCTACCTTGGTCGAGACCAGATGGCAAATCTCAAGTTACAGTTGAATACAATGAGGATGGCAGTATTTCACGAGTTCATACTGTTGTAATTGCTATTCAGCACGATGATAAATTGAAAGAACAATTTGGTGGCTCTGAAGAGAAAGAATTGGCATATGTCAGACAACAAATCAAGGAGCATGTTGTTGAGCAATCGATACCTAGCGAGTTATTAGATGATAATTACCTACTAGTGGTTAACGGAACCGGCAGGTTTGCTGACCCGGGAGGCCCATATGCTGATGCAGGCTTGACTGGTCGAAAAATAATTGTCGATACTTACGGTGGAATGGGTCGTCATGGCGGTGGCGCATTTTCTGGCAAGGACCCTTCAAAAGTCGACAGATCGGCAGCATACGCTTCTAGATGGGCGGCCAAACATGTCGTTGCAGCAGGTCTTGCAGACAGATGTGAAATTCAATTGGCTTACGTTATTGGGGTTGCAGAACCTGTTAGCGTGAGAGTTGAAACATTCGGCACTTCAAGCGAATCTGAAATTGAAATCGCTCGAAGGGTTAACGAAACCTTCGACTTCAGACCAGGTGCTATTTCACGTGATCTCAACCTACAGAGGCCGATTTATTCTGTTACTGCTGCAGGAGGACACTTCGGCCGTAATGTCGGGCCCTCAGGAGAATTTCCATGGGAAGAAATCGATTCATCTAGAATTGAATCGCTTCGGCATGGATGAACTATATTTTAGTAAATATTTACCCTAAACGCCGATTCACTCAAGAGGGATGTGCTATTGGCTCGGCTTGGTCTTATGTCAAAACCAGCTGGGCGTGCTCTTTCGTTTGTAGTAATTTTGCTTTTAGCAAGTTTATCGCCGTTAGCATTTGTAACTTCTGCACACCCTTCCATACAACTAAGTCTCGACCAATCACATGTCGTTATCCAAGAGGGGTATTCCGATAATATAACATTGACAATTCATAACAACGGGTCTTCGATTGAGTCCTATAACATCACACTAGATTTGACCGGTTTACCCAGTGTATGGAACATTACATCTGTCAATGAATCTGTGGAAAATGTACTTCCAACATTTTCTGCTGACACTTCTTTCATAGTCCGATTGGATTCTGGTGCGACTCCAAGCGATAGTGGTTCGTTTGAAATTGTAGTCATTGAACCGGATGCAGGTGTTTCTTCGAATATCACAGTCTATGTCTCAGTTGAACCATCATATGCGACGTCGATTTCTTTTAATTCCATGAACGGTGCACTTCAACAGATGGGGGCTGGAACCTCGATGAATTATACTATTGATGTACACAACGATGGTAATCTCGAAGATACAATATTGCTTGACGTCGATGTTGAGCCAGACCTTGCCGCATTTTGGAACGGCTGGACTAATAATACAGGCAATAACTCTAGTGGAAATGAAACTGGCAACAACACTGGAGGCAATAATACCGGTGGTAATGGAACTGGCAACAATACTGGCGGAAATAATAGTAACAATAATTCCGGCAGTGCTTATCCTACTAATCTCCTGATGATCGGAAATAGTTACATTTACACCAACAATGTCGATGTGCTGCTTCATGAAATTCTAAATGTTACCGGACAACACAACAACACAGAAACGCTCACAGGCGGTGGAATGCGATTATCTCAACACTGGGATAATGTCAATACTTCAGGCAATTTATGGAATACGACACTTCGAGAAAATAATGAAGAATGGGACTATGTTATTTTACAAGATCAGAGCCAAATTCCCGGATTTTACCGAACCTCTCCAGATTGGGTTGCTAGTAAAAATGCGGCAGTTAATTTATCTGAGGCTATTGAAGATGAAAATTCTGAAGCAATTTTGATGATGACATGGGGAAGAAGAAATGGTGATATGAGTAATCCATTAATCTATGGTAATTTCACTATGATGCAAGATCGTTTAGAACATGGTTACATAGATTACCGGGATAATATGTCTACTCCTTCTAGAGATGTTTGGATAGCCCCAGTTGGACTTGCTTTCAAGCACCTTCATGACAAAGTAAATCTTACTGGAATAGACCCGACACTATCAGGAAATACATTCTTTGACTTGTACACAACTGACGGCAGTCATCCCTCAATTTCAGGTAGCTACCTCGCCGCATGTGTATTGTTTGCAACTATGACTGGAAATTCACCTGTCGGCTCGAACGATACTGTGTCAATTTCATCAAGTCTCAAGTTAGAACTTCAACAAGCCGCTGCTGCAACTGTTTTCAATGAAACATCTCATCTAACCTACCCTTGGCAAAATACCGCATCTAGCATTAATCCAACTAGTCAGTCAAATAGAGCAATTCCTCCGGGATGGAGTGTATTATTCAATGATCCTCAGTTGACAGATGTCCCGGCCTCTTCACAGGTCCAAACCACAATACAAGTTTCTGTTCCTACTGACGCAACTCCAGGTTTTTATGGGTTCAATCTTTATTCAGCATCGACCAAAGGTAATGTTTCTACCTACTCAACTATGGTAATTGAGGTTGTAGCCGAGAATAATATTTCAGCAGTTTTCCTTGACCAAGACGCCGATTTTATTCCGGGAATGACAACTCAATCCTCAATACAAGTTACTAACTTAGGCAATGCTGAATTAGATGTGGATTGGACTGTTGAAGTCCTTAATGGGCCATGTAATGTCTCATTGCTTTCCACATCAAGCAATAATTTTGCTCCTGACGATGTTGTCGATTTAGATATTCAAGTAATCGTAGACTCTGACTCTACCAGTGCCGATGAATGTGTTTCAAGACTTAATGGAATTGCCTCATTTGGTGAACAACAATATATTACTCCTAACTTCGATTTTACTATTGGCGTCGATGAAAAAGTTGAATTTGAGTTGACAGGACCGGTTGGCTCCGTTCAAGTCACTCCTGGTACGCCGGCCACTTATGAAATCAGGCTAAACAACACCGGTAGCGAACAGGTTGAGTTCTTCCTAGATATCGGCTCAACCGGTGGCCTTAGCACGACTCTTACTTCTTCCAGCGGAGTTGTAGTTAGTTCTGGTTCTGTTGGAATTTGGTCTTTAACCACTGATTCAGATTTAGGGACGGTTGGCGACTACAACCAAATCTTCAGCGTCACTTATGCTAATGTCACTAATCAGTTGACCCTTGTTGTCGAGGTTCAAGAAGTTCCTTCGGTTACCTTATCCGGGCCTCTCGACGGAAGAATTTCAATCATTCCTGGTGAGTCGACATCAGTCGATTTGGAGCTGTCTAATACTGGCACCCAAGATTTGAATTTATCTGCTACAGTCTCGGGGTTGCCGACAGGTGCTCAGGTCACTTTTGACCCCACCACCACCGAACTGAAGACCGGTCAGTCTGTAACAATAAACATGTCAGTTTCCTTGGTTTCTACATCTGGTTCTGGAGTCCATCCGATTACAATCAACTACGGTTCGGCCAATGCATCGGCTTCACTGAACTTAGAATTACAGATTGCTGATAGTGTAGGTCTTACGGTTAATTCTGTTACCAGTAGCATATCAGCAGGTCCGCTAAGCAGTGTCGATTACATATTTGAAGTCACAAATCTGGGCTCTTCACAAGATACCTTCTTAGTTGAACTTGGCTACGATAATTCGAATAATGCATCGACATGGTATGATATTGTACTTTCTACAACTTCGGTGAGTCTTGATCCTTCAAGTACTCAAGCGTTAACAGTCTCGCTGAGAGAGAGATCTGTCGGAGCACCAAGCAACGGTGTCTCTGTTACGGTAATGGTAACATCTACCAATGATGAGACAGTCTCAGACTACAATACATTCAACATTATTCCGATTCAAGTCAGTGCCGTGATTAAAATTTTAGAGGATTATGACGGTGCAAAACCTGGTGAAAATGTCTCAGGTACAGTAATTGTCACCAACACTGGGTCCGGAATTGACCAATTTTTACTTTCTACACCGGGTAGTAATTGCGGTCTATCAAAGATTTTTAACTTAGATGCAGGGTCTTCCTCGCAACCATTTTCATGGTCATGTCAGATAGACGATGAGTCTACTTATGGATATGAATCTATCACCTTCCGAGTGACTAGCGGGGCGCGAACAACTTACTCTCTGGAAGAAGTCGCTACATACCTAGTTGAACCTTCATGGGGCAATTCGGGAATAGTTGAATTGAGTTTTGGAACAAACTCTCTAACAATGTCCTCATCTGGTGGTTCTTCAACCTCATTTACAATCAAGAATTTAGCGAATGCACCTGTCACAGGTACCCTATTTATTCTCGGAAACGACCAGTCAATGTTCGATACTAGTTTAACTCAAATCAATTCTAACATTTCGACTAACTCTTTCAATTTAGGCAGTGGTGAATCAATGGTCTATGAATTACTCCTCAATTCTCGAATTACCGAATCTGGCTTCGCAAGTATTGTAATCTCAGCCGATGTGGTAATCGATGGCTCGTCTTACCCCGCAGAATCCGGCAATTTATCAGTCGAAATTGAGGGCCCAGAATTACCGCCACAGGGAATCGATTTGTTGTTCGGTGTATCATTGGATAAATCCCAAACAACATATGCCATGTTTGGTGGCTGGGCGTTTTCGATACTCTTACTGTTGTTGATGAATACATTACGCAAGCGTCGTAAAGCCAAACCTGATGACTTCACTGAGTCGACTGGCGATGAGATTTCAGAACAAGATGTCAAAAAGCAGAAGCCGAAGAAAGAAAAGGAAGTCAAAGCCCATTCACTCGGTAAGAATGAATGCCGAATGAGCTCGGATAATAAAGTGACATGTCCTTCATGTGAAGCGAGACTCGGTGTTCCAAGAGGTAGTGTGCCGCCGTTCAAATTTACATGTCCGAAGTGTAACACTAAAATTAGAGTGGTGGAAAGTCAAAAATTCTAACATTCTTTTTTGGTTGCTATCAAAAGAAACGCAGTATGTCCAAATGGTCCGTTAACTGGGCGTATTCCTCCTCTTGAGGCACGACCCCATGGCCTTTCAATTAGTTCCCCTGCCCATTCGACAACTAATCCATTTTCCTCGCATGCCTGCCACGATGATTCAACTTGACTTGTAACAGGGCAGTAGCAACATAATCTTCCACCTATATCCAAGAGTTTCGAAACCGCATCAATAGCGGATTTATGCTGAGGTAAATCTAATATTATTGAATCAAAGTTATTCTTAATTAATTTGATTTGATCAATTACCTCTTCGATATTGCCAGAAATATGATGATGAGTAGGGAATTCATTCAGACAAGATTTAGCCCTTCGAAGATTTTCAAGACCGACCTTAGCGTGTTCCTCTCTCGGTTCAACAGTAACAAGAATGCCTTTTTCTCCAAGTACGTTGGCAATGTGTAGCGATAAACCGCCACTTCCTAGTCCCGCCTCCAAAACCGAATAGCCTGAACCTATTCCCATTTTTGCAATCATCATACCTGCGTCTTTAGCACTGATTGTTTGGGCTCTTCTAACCATTGATTTGCTGAGTTCTGGAAGTCCTGTTGGTAAGCGCTTGAATGACTTGTGACCAAGTTGAATAGTACCACCGATTTCTAATCCACCCAGAACTTCATGTGGATTCAATACACCTATTCCCTTGACCTTGTGCATTTTATCGATTAGTTCGACAAGGTATGTCTTGCCTTCCTCTTCTTCTAAAGCCACCCATGTACTGTCGCCCATGTCGTTCCTAAGTATACTTTTAATACAATCTTTTTTATCAGCACTACTTTTTTGAATTTGCATTTTAAACCGGAAATAGAGGGTTTCATATACTGACTGGTACCTCGTAAAGACATGAAGATGTCCTCGCGCGCATTGTCGATACTAATAGTCGCCATTTTTATTGGGAGCATTATGACTTCCTTAACAGGTGATTTAAACCAAAAAGAACATGCTGAACTTGAAGAATCGGGAGTAGTTTTCGAAGCGTCTTCACCCGGACACAATGTATTCCTGCAGTACATTTCATCTGATAACTGCTACTACTGTTACACTACAGGTGGTGGCTCTGAATCTGCTTATAACTTGAAGCAGACAAACCCTGACGAGTTCGTTTACATCACCTACATGTCGGCTAGTTATGGTTCGACAAACGATGCACGTTCCGGTAATGTTGCGCCGATTTATGCCATGAATCATCTAGGAGAATCAGGTGGTGCACCTACAGGATACATGGGAGATTCAGATCCCGAAATTAGTGGCAGTACTGGCGATGGAAAAAGGTATGATTCATCTTTTTCCTCCGGTGGAAATATGGCACCAACCGTTTCTGACTATCAGATAAATGTAATACAAACAGTTAATCCTTCAGACACTACTAAGGTTGACATTACCATGGAAGCAAGTTACATTGGTTCAGGTACCGCTCCATCTTCAACTGTTCTATATGCTGCTGTTACCGAGGATAAGTGCGCTTACACTTACAGTGATGGAACATATGGGCACAACTGTTGGAGAGCTTGGCTGCTCAACGGTAATTCATACGCCACAACTTCTGGTGTAACTGGTGGTGGAACTGGTTTCGTTAACATGGACCTAACTAAAGGCCCTCATTCCGAGACTTGGACGGTTCCAGCAAGTCTGGCTAGAGCACGTGGTGGTCAATCTGGGATAAATAACATGATTACAATCGGTGCGATATATGGTTCATGGAGTACGACTTCTCACAACGCAGATGTTTTCGCGGTTTCCGACAGTACTATGGGTCCAAAAATGGATTTGGCTGTTTTCGATGTGAGTTTGTCCAACCCTGCTTCTTCTGAGGGGTACATCAACGGTGACCAAGTAACTGTAACCGCCATTGCCAAGAATGTTGGTGGTTTGGATTATACGGATGGTGGAACCTTAGAAATCGTTTATTTAAATGCCGGAAACCCTATAGTGGTTAGTTCGAAATCTCTTACCAATTTAGTCTCTCAATCCACAATGTCATTTTCTGCTGTTGTTGATACATCATCCTTGCCTTCTAATGCATGGAAGACGAGTTTTGGTGCAAGACTTAATGGGTTGACGGGGGACGGTCTAGTGAGTAATAACCTTAGAGTAGAAGATTTGAATCATGACCGACCACCTTTAGCCAAACAAGCCACTGTTAGCGGCGATAATGTTATCGAGAGGGGCTCAATTTTCAATGTAATTGCTAAAGGTGCTGCAGACGATAATGTTGACACTATTGATTCTATGACATTCGAACTTGAGGTATCTCCTGCAGGTGCAAATAACTGGGATGGCTCTATCGACAGTGGTGGAAATGTGATTGTCAACGCTGGAACTACCAATGAAGGTCGAGAATATGTTATGACTCCTGTCATGGAAATGGTTTCCGGATGGTATGACATGCGTTCAAGAACTATCGATGGAAGAGCTCAAACCAGCGATTGGAGAGTCACTTCCAACGCCTTCGAACTAGCAAATGGTATCCCACAAATCACTGCTGAGCCTATTCCATCGGTATTCTGCGACCAATTAACTTCGATTGATTTGACTAACCATGTTAGTGACCCAGAAACACCGCTATCCAATTTAGTAATCGATTCGGACCATCCTGCATTCATTTCTTGGAACCCAAGTACTACATCAATCGATGTCAAATTTGCTTACAATGAGGTTCAAGGTTGTCCAATTGGCACAAAAAGTATCTTGATAACCGTTGATGATGGCGGAGACTATTCCTCACAGGGGATATTACCCTCTGGAACTTTGAAATTTAATGTAATCGAAAATGGCCAACCCAGATGGAATGGTCTTCCAACCCAAGTAGTCGATGAAGAAGGATTTGATTCGGACGGTACACTAATGCTGCTTCCATTCGTATCTGATACCGATTCAAATGGTCAGTCTTCGGACTCATCTCTGCTGACCTTCTCCGTGGTCGGTAATTCCAATCCAGAAGCCATCACTACTAATCTGATAGGTTCAGTTCTAGGTTTTGAGTCGGCTAATGATGATGCCAACGGTCAATCAACCATTACAGTTAGAGCCTGCGATAACGACCAAGAGTGTTCTGATCAATCTGTGATTGTCCAAATAAATCCGATTAATGACGCTCCTCGGATGGATGTTTCAGACCTAGAAACTATTTCCTTGAAAGCAAATACTCAAATGTCGATTGATATTTTATCAAGAATTTCGGATGTCGATGACTCAAGCGATAAAATTACCACGTTGGTTTCATCCAGTGTTCCCGGAAGTGCTCAATATATCCGTTCCTCTGGAATGCTCAATCTACAATTTAGTGAAGTCGGCAGTCATTTAGTGACAATTGAAGTCAGAGATACTTATGATTTTAACAAGTATTATTTGACAATCGAGGTGTATGACTCACTCCCGTTTACTATTGCTAAAGCGGAATCACAATCTGCATTCATGGTTGTTTCAGTCACAGACTTGTACATTTCTCAAACACCCAATATTGAGATGCAATTAGGAGATAGTGCTCCGACATTTTCCTCGATTTCAGTTACTTGGACTCTCTGCGGCGGCGGCGTATGTGACGGATACTGGGGCTATGACCTTGAAGTTTCAAAATCTGCTTCAGGTTGGGAAACTCCGCTTGACATACCGCTACTAGGTGGCTCGGACGGCGAATTGGCAAGGCCCAATGGCTACAATGAAATGGACTACTTCTCTCTCAGCATCGATGCTGTAGACGGTGACTCTAACAACTACAAAACTCAGTCAGCTGTAAGATGGGACGTAACACAATCACTACCAAAGCCTGCTGATATGGATGAGGAAACCTTGACCAACCGCATCTCGGTACTTGAACAACGCATCGAAACCGTTCAGTCTCAAATCGAATCTGAGTCTGGTGACACAAGCGTTCTTGAAGTTCAATTATCCAATCTACAAACTGAATATAGCGATGCGTGCAATGACCCCAGAGTTCAGTGCGCATCAGATTCTACTGGCAGTACCGCCACTGACGATTCTTCGGGAACTGACAACACTGTTTTGATTGTTGGAATAATTGCTGGAGTCATTATTATGGCTCTACTAGGTGGATTATTCTTGATGCGTGGAAATAGAACCCAGGATTCCCTTGAAGGATTCCAGTGGGCTGACACTACCCTGCCAGCCAGAGATATGGTGGCCAACTCGATGTATGGTGGAACACAACAAATGTTCCAACAACCAATACGCACTCCACAACCAATTCACAATCCAGCCTATGCTGCAGCATATCATCAACCAGCACCTGTTCCAGTACAGCCGGTTGCTCCAATAATCCCTGCTGCAGGACCACCGCTTCCTGCAAGTGGACTACCGCCTGGATGGAGTATGGAACAGTGGAATTACTACGGGCAACAGTACCTAGACCGAATGAATAATCGATGAGGTACATGTCATTTCGAACATTTTTGTATTGTAAACCCATAAAGGGGAGTAGTGTTGAGGGGTAATTGTGTCGGATGATTCTGTTAACGATGTCGGGGCTGCCGACGAAGAGGAGGTCACAGTCTGGGCCCCCGAACCAACTGGTTCTGATGAGGTTCTTCAACAAGGAGTTGACGAATGGATTAATTCAGTTAATTTCGAAACTACCGAGGATGTTCCTATTCCCGAAAATCTTGTCGACCAAGTTATCGGTCAAGAGGCTGGCTCCGTAGTTATCAGGAAGGCAGCTGAACAGAGAAGACACATGTTGATGATTGGAGACCCAGGTACTGGCAAGTCGATGCTCGCAAGGTCAATGACTGATTTACTTCCTAGGGATGTTTTGGAAGACGTTCTGGTTTACCCTAACGAGGACGACGAAAATGAACCTAGAGTCAGATGCGTACCCGCATCGCGTGGTGACCGAATCGTCAAGATGCAAAAAGAAGCAATTAGACAGCAAAGGGAAAGGTCACAAAAGATGCTCCTAATTGCATTCGCTGCCATCGGATTTTTGTTGATTATTGCTACCTTGCAAAGTGGAGACATCATAACATTACTGTTTGGCGGATTCTTGCTGATGTTTGGATACATGTTTATCCGTGGTAGACTAGGAGCATCCGATGAAAGCAGAATCCCTAAGGTCTTAGTCAAGCATGACCCGAATGAACTACCGCCATTTGTTGACGCTACTGCTACACTTTCCGGTTCACTACTCGGCGATGTTCGCCACGATCCTTTCCAATCCGGAGGTATGGAAACTCCAGCGCATGACAGAGTTGAACCTGGTGCCATACATCGTGCTCACAAAGGGGTACTGTACATTGACGAGGTAAATCTGCTTAGACTTGAAGAGCAACAAGCATTACTAACCGCTATGCAAGAACGCGCATTCCCTATATCAGGTCGCTCTGAAAGGTCATCTGGCGCATTGACTAAAACTGAACCTGTCCCTTGTGACTTTATTCTAATCGCTGCGGGTAACTTGGACGCAATTCAAGGAATGCACCCTGCTTTGAGAAGCAGAATTAGAGGATATGGATATGAGGTATATGTCAATTCAGAGATGCCTGACACATCCAAAAATCGGCGCAGACTAATTAGGTTCATCGCACAAGAAGTTACCCGTGACATGGGGACCTCTAGGGAGATACCACACTTTGAGAAGAGTGCTGTTGCTATGATTCTCAGGGAAGCCCAAAGAAGGGCCGGACGTAGAGGAAAACTGTCTCTCCGACTCCGTGAACTTGGTGGTTTGGTCAGAATCGCTGGTGATTTAGCCAGTGAAGAAGGCTCTGCTTTCACTACTGCATCCCATGTTTTAGGCGCTAGAAATATTGCCAAGCCGCTAGAACAGCAAGTTGCTGACAGGATGATTGAGAGACGTAGAGATTATTCATTGATTGTAAATTCAGGCGAAAGAATTGGCCGTGTAAATGGTTTAGCAGTTCTTGGTGCCAACTCAGGGCTCTCTGATTTCAGTGGCATCATGCTGCCGGTAGAAGCCCTCGTCACGCCATCGCAGGGTGGTGGAGGAAAGATTCACGCTACTGGCGGGCTCTCAGACTTAGCCAAGGAAAGCGTAACAAATGTCAGCGCTGTTATCAAGAAACTAACCGGTAAGGACATTTCAGATTATGATATTCACATCCAGTTTGTTGATACCCATGGAGTAGACGGTGACTCTGCATCAATAACTATCGCAACTGCGGTTATTTCGGCTTTAGAAGATATTCCAATACGACAAGATTTAGCAATGACCGGCTCGTTATCGGTTCGTGGCGAAGTCTTACCAATCGGTGGGGTTACCGCAAAGATCGAAGCCGCAGCAGGCTCTGGAATCAAGAAGGTTGTAGTCCCTCGCTCGAATTTGCAGGACGTTCTATTAGATGACAAGTACAAGGATATGATTGAAGTTGTTGCCGTTGACTCTCTTGACGAAGTGATGAAACATGCTTTAATCAAGCACGAGCACAAGGAAAGTCTGGTAGAAAGATTAAGCTCAGTAATCGACATTCTAACTCCTGAAGTCAGTAAGAAGTCTCCATCAGCATGATTCATCGAATCTACTGAGAGCTTAGATAATGGAAGCGAGATGCATGGTTGAGAATAAGAAGGACGCGACTAAAGGTGCACTGCTAGTCTTGTTCTTGGTTACCATGATCGATTTGATTGGTTTTGGAATTGTTATTCCATTTTTGACTTACCTTGTTGAAGATCTCGCTGCGGAGCAAGGAATCGTCGAGGTTGGAATTTGGGTCGGCATTCTAATGACCTCCTATTCGGCTGCACAATTCTTGTTTTCCCCGATATGGGGTTCGATTTCCGACCGAATTGGCAGAAGACCGGTGCTGATGATTGGTCTGGTTGGAAATACCGTATTTTTCACATTATTTGGTCTTGCAAATACTTTGCTAATTGCATTGGTTGCAAGATTTCTTGCCGGCGTATTCAATGGTAACATTGCAGTTGCTAGAGCATACATCGGTGATGTCAGCACTCCGAAACAACTTGCTTCTAGAATGGGGTTAGTTGGGGCTGCATTTGGTCTTGGGTTCACCATTGGACCATTCATCGGCGGTGAATTATCGAATCCGGCCTCGAAGTGGGAATACTTTGAATCAACAATTTTTGAAACCTACCCATATTTACTGCCATGTTTAGCGGCCAGTGTCCTATCGTTACTATCTCTAATGGTGGCTTACAGGAACCTTCCTGAATCATTACCAGTTAATCAACGAACAAAAAAATCAGACGCTAACTTAAACATTAGAATCAAGAAATCAATCGCCAATATTTCTTCAACCTTGACCAATGGTTCAATTTCCGTCATAATTTGGATGACGATGCTGTTTGTTTTTGGATTTACAATAATGCATGCAGTTTTCATTTTATACACTGGCATGGACATTGAAAGTGGTGGTTTATCGTTCAATGAAGCACAGAATGGAAGAATATTTGCGGTAATCGGAATCACCGGAATTTTGACCCAAGGAGTTTTGATTGGTCCGCTTTCTAAGAAATTTGGTTCGAGAAACTTGTTACCAGTATCTTGCATAATTACTGGAATTGGACTAGCTCTAATTCCCTACACTGAAAATGAATATGCATTCCTGCAGTTAGGGTTTGTCTCTCTGCTTATTGCGGTAGGCAACGGTCTTTTCCAACCCTCGTCGTCGTCAATTCTTACGAGTATTGCTAAAGATCGAAAAATGGAATTGGGGGTCGTAATGGGTGCTCAAGAATCAGTCAGTGCTTTTTCTAGAATTCTAGGGCCGTTGACTGGAGGCTTTGTCTGGGTTTTGACCGTTGACGGTAAATTCCCATTTGATTATCATACTGCGTTTTTATTGTGTGGGGTTTTGATGGCAATGGCAGCTGTATTATCTTTGAAAATACC
>CEWG01047758.1_pt1 | contig 26289 bp, 18 predicted proteins | sample 361411 | NCBI WGS metagenome assembly CEWG01 (sample SAMEA2622173, study PRJEB7988) | marine metagenome | biome: marine biome (ENVO:00000447); feature: surface water layer (ENVO:00002042); material: "saline water (ENVO:00002010), including plankton (ENVO:xxxxxxxx)" | depth 5 m | reverse complement strand
TCTTCTGCTGGAGCTTCTTCTGCTGGAGTTTCTTCTGCTGGAGCTTCCTCTCCTGCAGTTTCTTGAGCTTTACTCTCAGCTTCTTTTAGTGCTTTTAGTCTTTCTTCACTTTTTAATTTCTCTGCTTTAAGCTTTTCCTTGCGTTCTTGTTCTTTCTTTTTTTCAATAGCAGTTTCTTTTTCAGAAATTTGCTTTTCTTTGTTTTCTAGCCAAGCATTATATCTTTTTTCCGCTTCTTCTTCATTGAAAGCTCCTTTTTTTACTCCAACTAAAAGGTGCTTTTTCATTAAAACTCCTTTATATGATAAAATTGCTCTTACGGTGTCAGATGGTTGCGCACCTTTAAGTAGCCATTCAACTGCATTATCGAATTTAATATTTATTGTTGCTGGGTTAGTGTTTGGGTTGTAGGTACCTAATTTTTCAATAAACCTTCCATCTCTAGGTGATCTTTGATCTGCTACTACTATGTGGTAAAATGCGTTTTTCTTTCTACCATGTCTTGCTAATCTAATTCTTGTTGCCATTTTTTTATTTTTTTGGTTAAACCATCACTGTGATTAATCCTCAAATGAGGGCTGCAAATTTAATAATCTTTTTTAATAACCTATTATTTACAACAATATTTTTGGTAATTAAAAAAAATATAAGTTATTTAGAAATAATAATTATTTTTGCATTTCTGAATTATATAACAATGAAAGATACAAAAGAAACAAAAATTACTAGAGAAGAGTTTAAAAATACAATTCTTTCAGACTACAGGTTAATAAGAGAAGTTCGAGACTCAGGTACTCTTGGAAGAAGAGATGTATTATCTGGAAAAGGAAGTTTTGGAATTTTTGGTGATGGTAAAGAACTTGCTCAAATAGCACTTACGAAAACATTTAAGGATGGTGATTTTAGAGCCGGATATTATAGAGATCAGACATTTATGACAGCTATTGGACAATATTCACCAAAACATATGTTTTCAGCGCTCTATGGAGATCCGGAGTTAGAAAGAGAACCTTCTTCTGGTTCACGTCAAATGATGAATCATTTTGGTACACATTTTTTGAATGAAGATGGAAGTTGGAAAAACTTAATGAAACAAAAAAATTCAACTTCTGACATGGCATGTTTGGCTTCTCAGTTTCCAAGACTTGTTGGTCTAGCACAAGCATCACAGGTCTATAGAAATAACAAAGATCTAGCAAAACAAAAATCAAATTTTACAAATAATGGATCTGAAATAGTTTTTGCTACAATAGGTAATTCATCATGTGCAGAAGGACATTTTTGGGAAGCTGTTAATGCAATTGGAGTGTTACAAGTTCCTGCAATTATTTCAATTTGGGATGATGGTTATGGTATTTCTGTTTCAAATGAAATACAAATGACCAAATCTGACGTATCTGAAGTATTGGCTGGTTTTCAAAGAGATAAAAATAATGCTGGATTTGAGATTATAAAAGTTAAGGGTTGGGATTATCCTGCACTTATCAATGCTTATGAAAAAGCGGAAAAGTTAGCGAGGAAAGATCATATACCTTCAATTATTCATGTAATTGAAATGACACAACCTACCGGACATTCAACTTCAGGATCTCATGAGCGATATAAAAGTAAGGAACGTTTAAAGTGGGAAGAAGATTATGATTGTATAAAAAAATTTAAAGAATGGATTATTGAAAATAATATTGCTTCTAATGAAGAAATTGAATTAATTGATAAAGAATCAATAGATTCTGTCAAAAAACAAAGAAAAGAAGCTTGGCAGGAATATCAAAATCCAATCAAAAGTGAGTTAAAAGAATTAATTAATATTTTTAATTCAGTTTATTCTAAATTATCAATATCTCAAATTCCAGAATGGATTAAAGATCTTAATCAATCATCTATGTATGGTTTATTTAGAAGAGATTATTTATCTAAAGCTAGAAACTTGTTAGCAATATTAACAAAACACGACATTCCTGAAAAGCAAGATTTGAAAAGGTTTATTAATAGAATCAATCAAGAAAATCATCAACGCTATAATACTAAACTTTACAATACATCTAAAAATTCCGCTCGAAATGTGGTTGAAGTAAAGCCTGAATATGATGCAAATGCAAAGGAAGTTGATGGGAGAATTATTTTAAGAGATAATTTTCATTACATGTTTGATAAGATTCCAGAAGCGATGATTTTTGGAGAGGATGTTGGTAAAATAGGTGGTGTAAATCAAGGTTGTGAGGGTTTGCAAGAAAAGTTTGGTGAGGAAAGAGTTGCTGATACGGGAATTAGAGAAGCAACTATAATTGGACAAGGAATAGGATTATCGTTAAGAGGCTTAAAGCCAATTGCTGAAATGCAATATCTTGATTACGTGATTTATGGATTTCAACCTATGGTGGATGATATTTCTTCTCTACATTATCGAACTCATGGTGGGCAAATTTCTCCGCTTATAATCAGAACAAGAGGTCATAGATTAGAAGGTATTTGGCATTCTGGATCACCAATTGGAATGATTTTACATGGTACACGAGGAATAAATCTTTGTGTACCTAGAGACATGACTCGTGCAGCTGGATTTTATAATACTTTAATGCAAGCTGATGAACCAGCAATGGTTATAGAATGCCTTAATGGATATAGAGTAAAAGAAAAATTACCAAACAATATTGGTGAATTTAGAGTTCCACTAGGAAAAATTGAAAAGACTTATTCAGGTACTGATATTACTTTAGTTACTTATGGAAGTACTTGGAGAATAGTTATGGAAGCTGCTGAACTATTAAATGATTCCGGAATTAGTTGTGATGTGATAGACGTTCAAACTTTAATACCATTTGACATTAGTCACGATATTGTTGAAAGTGTAAAAAATACCAATAGATTATTAGTAGTAGATGAAGATGTACCAGGTGGCGCTAGTTCTTTTATTTTGCAGCAGATAATAGAAGATCAAGAAGGTTATAAATATTTAGATTCTAAACCATCAACATTAACAGCAAAAGAACATAGACCTCCATATGGAAAAGATGGTGACTATTTTACAAAACCTTCTAAAGAAGATGTTTTTGAAAAGGTTTATGATATGATGAATGAGGTTGATCCTCTTAATTATCCATCTATCTATTAATGTCTAAAGTAACTGAATCAGACTCTCACTATAATGATTTAGAAAAAATGAATCTTAATGAGATTCTTGAAAATATAAACATAGAAGATCAAAAGGTTGCTATTACTGTAAAAAAAAGTATCCCTGAAATTAATAACCTTGTTTTTGAAATTATTAATAAAGTAAAAAATAATGGACGAGTTTTTTATATTGGCGCTGGCACATCCGGCAGATTAGGAATAGTTGATGCCTCTGAGTGTCCACCAACTTTTGGAGTTAGTCACGATTTATTTATTGGTTTAATTGCGGGAGGAGACAAGGCAATACGAAAAGCGGTAGAATTTGCTGAAGATAACAAAATTTTAGGATGGCAAGATTTGCAGAAAAAAAATATTAATTCTAATGATGTAGTAATTGGGATTGCTGCCTCTGGATCAACTCCATATGTTGTTGGTGCTTTAAAAAAATGTCAAGAAAATAATATAACAACATCATGTGTTGTTTGTAATTACAACACTCAAGTTGCAAAATACTCTGATTTTCCATTAGAAGTTGTCGTAGGGCCTGAGTTTATCACTGGAAGTACTAGAATGAAAGCTGGAACAGCACAAAAACTTGTTCTTAATATGATTTCAACTTCAGTTATGATAGGTCTTGGAAAAGTTAAAGGTAACAAAATGGTTGATATGCAAATTGCAAATAATAAACTCGTTGATAGAGCAGTTAAAATTATTATGAAAGAAAAAAATATTGATTATGATACCGCAAATGATTTACTTGAAAAATATGGTTCTATTAGAAATGTAATTTTAAATTATGGATAAAGATAAAATTTTAAGAGGTGGATTTTGGTTACTAGGATTTATAACTTTAGTTTTTTTTTCTGCAATTTTAATTTATATTGGATCAAATAATATGAGATTTGGAAGTTATACTATTTTTATAATAGGACTTCTTTTACTTCCAGGAGTATTTTATTGCGCTTACAGAGGATTTAAATTGATTTTATCAGCTATATTCGAATAGCTTTTATCATCTCTCTTTTAACCAAAGGGCCTTTTAAAATTTCAACTTTAAAACCAATTTTTTTTAGAGTTCTTTTTACTTCTCCTTGAGCGCAATACGTAATTAAAAAACTATTGTCTTGCAATAAATTAAACATTTTTGAAAGTATTTCGTAAGACCACATTTCATTATCTTTTGCAGGCGAAAAAGCGTCATAGTAAATTATATCAAATCTTAAATTTATTGAAAGCTTGTGAACTGATGTAAGATGTTTGTGAAAATTGAAGTGTTTGTTGATCTCATGTATTTTATTCCAACTCTTTTCGTGAAGATCAATTAATATATTCTCGTTAATTTTTAACTTTTCACAATAGTTTAGTTTTTCATAATTTTCTTTTTTAACTGGATATTTTTCTACTGTATGAAAATTAATTTTTTTCTTCTTATTATTAATAAGAGTTAATAATACATTAAGTCCAGTTCCAAATCCTATTTCTAAGATATTAATGTTTTTTTTATGTACATTTTTCAATCCATTTTTTATAAATACATGTTTAGATTCAGAAATTGATCCATTTAATGAATGGTATGATTCTTTAAACTTTGATGAATAAATAGAGTGTGATCCATCATTTGTCATTATAATTTTATTATCAATCATTTATTATTAATTATTAAAATAGTTAATAAAATAATCATTTATCTTTTTTTGGTAAATTTGCAGAAGTATTACGAATTTAATGAAAATTATTAAAACTAGTCAATCAAGGCTATCAAAAACAGATTTCTCAAATCTTCCTTTTGGCAGAGTTTTCTCTGATCATATGTTAGTTTGTAATTTTAAAAATAACAGCTGGCAAAATCCTGAAATTGTTCCATATGGACCGATAGAAATGACACCTGCTACTCAGGCATTACATTATGGTCAGTCTATATTTGAAGGCATGAAAGCATTTAAGAATGATTCAAATGAAATACTATTGTTTAGAAAAAGAGATAATCTCAGAAGGTTAAATAGATCAGCAAGGAGACTATCTATTCCTGAAATTCCGGATGACATTTTTTTATCTGGCTTAGATCAATTGTTAAATCTTGATCAAAATTGGTGTCTAAAAGATGATAGCTATTCTCTTTATATAAGACCATTTATTTTTGCTTCTGCAGAGTATATTAAAGCATGTGAGTCTGATGAATATAAATTTGTTATTATAACGTCACCAACTACTACATATTACACCAGTGATATTGATGTAATAATTGAAGAAAAGTATACAAGAGCAGCATCTGGTGGAGTAGGATTTGCAAAGGCGTCCGGAAATTATGCCGCTTCTTTTTATCCTGCTAAATTAGCTAAGAATAAAGGATTTACTCAGATCATTTGGACTGACGCAAAAGAGCATAAATATATTGAAGAAGCTGGAACTATGAACATTTGGTTCGTTATTGATAATAAGTTAATTACACCTAAATTGACAGATAGTATTTTGGCGGGTATAACTAGAGACAGTGTAATTAAAATTGCTAATGATTTAAATATTAATGTTGAAGAACGAGATGTGTCTGTTGAAGAATTAATTGAAGCAAATAAAAATCATAAATTACAAGAAGCTTTTGGTTCAGGAACCGCAGTTACAATTAGTCCAATAAATTCTATTACTTATAGGGATAATAAAATAATATTACCAAAAAAATCTAATCCAAAATCACAAGAAATTAAAACAATTTTTCAAAATATTCAAAGAGGTAGATATACGGATAAATATTCATGGGTTAGTAAACTTAATATTTAGCTTTATCTAATATCATTTTATAGTGTTTGATATTTGCTTCTTCAAATATATTTCCGATTTTTTTAAAGCCCATTTTTTCATAAAAGGGTAGCACTTCGACTTGTGCATGCATATAAATAGTTCCTTGAAAATTAACTAAATCTCTTAATATTTCTTTTAAAATTTCATGTCCATAGCCTTTTCCTCTTTCTTGTTCTAATACGGCAAATCTTTCAAGTTTATATCCTGATTTTGTCTTCCTATGTCGTGCAGTTGCAACAGCTTTATCATTAATGGTTAATAAAAAATGAGTTGAGTATTCTTCATTTTCATACTCCAAATGTTTAGGGCAATTTTGACCAATTACAAATACTTTATGTCTAATTGCAAATGCTTGTTCTCTAAGCTCTTTATTCTCAAACGTAAACTTGTCTATCTTTAACACTTAAACTTATTTTTTTGTGTAAAATTATGTATTTTTGATTAAACTATATAAATAATTTAAATATGAAAAATATTGCAATCTTATTACTTACTTTATCAGTATTTTTTTCTAATACTTTACTTGCTCATAAAATTGATGTAATGGTTAATAATAAAAATTCAACTATTACTTGGACCGGATCTAAGCCAGGTGAGGACCATTCAGGTACAATTAATATTAAGTCTGGAAAGTTAATTCTTGACCATGGAATATTAGTTGGAGGTGAGTTTGTAATTGATATGAAAAGTATTAAAAATACAGATATCGAATCTGAAAAAAAGAGAGGTTGGATTGAAGAACACCTAAAGAATGAAGATTTTTTTGATGTTGATAATTTTCCAACATCAAAACTTGTGATTACTTCTGCTGAGGAAAGACCAGACAATGTTTATAAAATTACTGCTGATCTAACAATCAAAGGTATTACAAAAAAGATTGTTTTTGCGGCTAATGTTACTGTTAAAAGGAATAATTTTCTTGCAACAGCAAATATTGTTATTGACAGAACAAAATGGGATGTAGTTTACAAGTCTGGTAACATTTTTAAAGATCTAGGAGATAAAATTATACATGATGAAATTAATTTTGATATATTTCTTCTATCTGAAAAATAGATGATTTATGTTGTTATTATAATTTTTTCGTTATCCTTTTTAGTTGCATCATATCAAAAAAATAGAGGTTTAAATTTTTGGACCTCTTTTTTTATGTCAATTATTGCTTTTACTGGAGTTTCGGCTCTAATTTGGAAGATACTAAATTAGATATTTTTTTTGCCAATAGTTTTGCGGATTTAGCGTTGTTTCTAAACCATAGTTCAGGTTCAATTAATTCTAATTCGCCAAGTGATATATTTTTTTTATTGTCATAAATTAAATCAACTCTTGCATAAATAGGCTGTGATGGACATTTACTAACACATAGTTTTGCAAATTCAATTTCTTCTTTGACTGGATTATATACTTCAACTGTTCCTCCATGATCATCTTGAACTCTAAAATCTCCTTTTTTTGCTATTTTTCTTACAGCATGAGTATATTCTCCATCAATTAAAATAATAGATATTTCTCCAAAAATCTCTATATCTTTTAAAAATTCTTGAAACAAAAATGACTCTTTCTTAATTAGTTTCTGAAAGTTACTTTCAAATTTTTTGTGGTTTTTTTTTGTAATTTTAAATGTATCTCTAGCTGCACCTGAAACAGATGGTTTAATTATTGCTTCATTAAATTGGCTGTTTTTAAATAAATCTTTAAGTGTAATTTTTTGCTTTTCTTCTACAAAAATTGTCTTTGCAATATTTATTCCTTTTTTTGAAAGTTCTTGTAAGTAGCTTTTGTTTAGGTTCCAAAGTATAATTTCTTTAGAGTTGATGAACAATGTGTCTTTTTTTGTTTTTTCAAACCATTTAATGAATTTATCAAATTTATCAAAATAGTCCCATGTAGTTCTAAAAATAGCATATCTTGTTTGTTTCCAATCAAATTTGTTATCAGACCAATCTTTTTTGATTACCTTTAAATTACATTTTTCTAATTCCTTTAATAATATGTTATCCTCTAGTAAAACTTGATCTATGTACCAATTAGTTTTTTTTGGATTTAAATATCTTGATTCAGTAAGTATTACAACGTCGTACATAATAATTATCTAATTAAGTTGATTAATTAATCTAATTATTTATAAATTTTTAACTGACTTTTTTGATTTATTTTTTGCCCATTTTTCTTTTGCATATTTTTGCATATCAATAACTGTATCGTTTTCATCAGTGATTTCTAGTCCTAGTAATGTTTCAATTATATCTTCCATAGTTACTATTCCATCCAGCCCTCCATATTCATCTACTACAATTGCAATATGCTCTTTTTTTTCTAAAAGTTCATCCCACAGATTAAATAAAGTTTTATTGTAAGGAACAATAAGAATATCTCTTTTAAATTCTTTTACTTGACGATTGGAGTTTTTATCTTTTGTTAGTTCTTCTAAAATATCTTGTAAGAAGATATATCCATTTATCTTTTCGCTATCTTCAGAAAAAATAGGAATTCTAGAAAAAGTGAGTAATTTTTTTTCTTTTTGAAACTCTTTAAGTGTTGTGTTTTCATTAATTGACATAACAACAACTCTTGGAGTCATAATTTTAGTTACTTTGATTTTTTGAAGTTTTAATATATTTTGGATCATTTTATTTTCTTTCTCAGAAAAGACCCCTTCATTCGCCCCAATATTTGCTAATGCTGCAATTTCTTCTCTGCTAGTACTATCCTCTTGTTTTTCAGGCGATATTGTTTTTGTAATTTTTCCAGATAATATAACAAGAGGATATGTTAAAAATAACATTATGTTTATTGTGTAATAGGTAATTCGAAGTAAACTTTTCCAGTATTTTGCACCAATAGTTTTCGGTATTATTTCTGTAATGACTAAAATTAAAATTGTTAAAATCGCTGATACAATAGCCAAAGATGTTTCGCCAAATATTTTAATTGATTCAGCGCCAACACCAGCCGCTCCAATAGTGTGTGCAATAGTGTTAAGTGATAAAATAGCAGATAAAGGTTTATCAATATTTGATTTAAATTTTAATAAAGATTTTGCCCAATTACCTTTATTTATAATAGTAGTTAAATATGTTTTAGGTGCAGATAATAATACAGATTCAGTTAGAGAACAAATAAAGGAAACAAATAAAGCCAGAAATAAGTAAAAGAATAATGTTGCCATATTTTTTGTAAAAATAAATTATTTATCTATTAATAAAATTAAATTGATAATTATTTTTTTTATTACATATTTCTTCGATATTGACCACCAACATCAAATAGAGAATTGGTAATTTCTCCCAAAGAACATTTTTTTACAGTTTCCATTAAGGCTTCAAAAATATTTTTATTGCCAGTTGCATATTTTTTAACTCTATTTAAACTATCATTGGATTCTGTTTTGTTTTTTTTATGTAATTCCTTCAACATTGAAATCTGATAATCTTTTTCTTTTTTAGTTGCTCTAATAATTTCATTAGGTATTATTGTTGGTGAACCTTCCTTGTTTAAAAATGTATTAACTCCAATTATTGGGAATTCTCCCGTATGTTTTAGATGTTCATAATAAAGACTTTCTTCCTGTATTTTACTTCTTTGATACATGTTTTCCATTGCACCTAAAACACCACCTCTTTCAGTAATTCTATCAAATTCAATTAGTACTGCTTCTTCTACCAAATCTGTAAGTTCTTCAATTATGAAGGATCCTTGAATAGGGTTTTCATTTTTTGCTAACCCAAGTTCCTTGTTTATGATTAACTGTATGGCCATCGCTCTTCTTACAGATTCCTCCGTTGGAGTTGTAATTGCTTCATCATATGCGTTGGTATGTAAAGAATTACAGTTATCATATATTGCGTATAGTGCTTGCAAAGTAGTTCTTATATCATTAAAATCAATTTCTTGAGCATGAAGTGAACGACCTGATGTTTGTATATGATATTTAAGCATTTGAGCTCGTTTATTTGCACCATATTTTTCTTTCATTGCTTTAGCCCATAATCTTCTTGCAACTCGACCAATCACAGCGTATTCAGGGTCAATTCCGTTGCTAAAAAAGAATGATAAATTAGGTCCAAAATCATCAATATTCATTCCTCTACTAATGTAGTACTCAACATAGGTAAATCCATTTGCCAAAGTAAATGCAAGCTGTGTAATTGGATTTGCTCCAGCTTCAGCAATATGATAGCCTGAAATGGAAACAGAGTAAAAGTTTCTAACTTTATTTTTAATAAAATATTCTTGAACATCTCCCATCATTCTTAGAGCAAATTCGGTTGAAAAGATACAAGTGTTTTGTGCTTGATCTTCTTTTAGAATATCTGCTTGAACAGTTCCACGAACTTTTTGAAGAGTTTCGTATTTAATATTTTCATATATATCTTTATCCAAAATTTCATCTCCAGTTACTCCTAATAAAAATAATCCTAAACCGTTGTTTCCTTTAGGTAGGTCACCTTGGTATGTTGGTTTTTTTAGTTTCTTTTCTTTATATATTTTTTTTATTTTTTTCTCTATTTGTTTTTGCAGATTATTTTCGAAAATATATTTTTCACATTCTTGATCTATAGCAGCATTCATAAAAAAAGCAAGTAAAATTGGAGCTGGTCCATTTATAGTCATACTAACAGAAGTTTTAGGATTTGAAAGTTCAAAACCAGAATATAATTTTTTTAAATCGTCCAAGCAGCATATTGAAACACCTGCATTTCCAATTTTTCCATATATATCTGGTCTTAAGTTTGGATCATTACCATAAAGTGTGACTGAGTCAAATGCTGTTGATAATCTTTTTGCATCCATGCCTAAACTAACCAAATGAAATCTCTTATTAGTTCGTTCAGGACCTCCTTCGCCGGCAAACATTCTCGTTGGATCTTCACCTTCTCGTTTAAATGGAAATAGTCCAGAAGTAAAAGGATATTTACCAGGAACATTTTCTTGTAATTGCCATTTTAATATATCACCCCAAGCAGTATATTTTGGTAATGATATTTTTGGTATTTTAGTATTTGAGAGAGATTTCGTGTAAGTAGTTATATTAAGTTCTTTGTTTCTAACTTTAAATTTATATATTTCGTTGGTATAATTATTTTTTAGGTTATTCCAATTTTCAATTAATAATTTATTTTCTGGTAATAATTTAACTTCGATTTCTTTATACTTTCTTTCAATAGAATGAATTGTATTCTTAGATGAGTTTTTTAATATTTTTTTTGAAAGATCTAATGCGTACAGATTTTGGGCTATATCTTTTTGTTTATCTACTAATTTATTGTATTCACGATTTCTTTCTGCAATTTCAGATAAGTATCTTATTCTTTTAGCAGGAATTATATAATTTTTTTCCTTCAATTTTTTTTGAACTGTAAATGAAGAATTATAATTAATTAATTTTTTTTCTTTTAGAGTTGAAATTATTTTGCTGTAAAGATTGTTTGTTGCTGGGTCATTAAATTGAGAGGCAATTGTCCCATAAACTGGCATATTATTAAAATCTTCATTAAATCTTTGTGAATTTCTTTGATATTGTTTTTTCACGTCCCTTATAGCATCTAAACTTCCTTTTTTATCAAATTTATTTATTGCTACAATATCTGCATAATCTAACATATCAATTTTTTCAAGTTGAGTTGCAGCACCATATTCAGGCGTCATTACGTATAAAGAAATATCTGAATGGTCTATAATTTCGGTGTCTGATTGTCCTATTCCAGAAGTTTCTAAAATTATCAAATCATATTGTGCTACTTTCAATATGTCAAGTGCAATATTTATATGTGCTGATAAAGCTAGATTAGCTTGTCTAGTTGCTAATGATCTCATGTAAACTCGCTCAGAACTAATTGAGTTCATCCTTATTCTGTCTCCTAAAAGTGCACCACCAGACTTTCTTTTAGATGGATCAACAGAAATAATTGCAATATTTTTTTCTAAAAAATCTGATAAATATCTTCTTACAAGTTCGTCTACCAAAGATGATTTTCCTGCTCCTCCAGTTCCTGTAATACCAACTACCGGTACTTTTGATTTTTTTGCATTTTTAACAATTTTTAGAATTGAATCTTGATGTAAATCAGCACAGTTTTCTGCTGCTGAAATCATTCTAGAAATTGCATTTATATCTTTAGTTTTAATTTCATCAATATTCCCTTTAAGTTTATCTCCAATTAAGAAGTCTGATTTTTTAACTAAATCATTAATCATTCCTTGTAAACCCATTTCTCTTCCGTCATCAGGGTGGTAAACTTTAGTTATCCCATATCTTTCTAAATCTTTAATTTCTTCAGGTAAAATTGTACCACCTCCTCCGGCAAAAATTTTTATATGATCTGCTTTTTTTTCTTTCAATAAGTCATACATATATTTTAAATATTCAGTATGACCCCCTTGATATGATGTCATAGCTATAGCATTAGCATCTTCTTCAATTGCACAATTCACAACATCAGCAACACTTCTGTCGTGACCTAAGTGTATTACTTCACATCCAGTAGATTGAATAATTCTTCGCATTATGTTAATTGCCGCATCGTGCCCGTCAAATAAACTTGCAGCAGTTACAATTCTAATTTTATTTATTGGAATGTATTTTTCTTTATTCATTTATTAAAAGTTATTTCAGGCAAATTTACATTTTTATTGGTATTATGGATTTCATAATTTAATTTGATATTTTTACACTTTAATTTTATACTATAAATTATGAATAAATATATAATTTTTACACTAATTTTTATTTTGTTTTATTCGTGTAATAATAAAGACACTAATGTTGTTTATACATTAGATAATCCTTCAGAAAGAATTGTATGGGAAAAGCTTAGATTGATGGATCCTACAACCGGAGAAATACCTAGAGATATCAGAAAAAAGGAAAGAATGTTTGCTAAAACACTTCCAAAAGAAAATAATGTGACAAATAATAGTTGGATTCACCGAGGCCCATATAATGTAGGTGGTAGAACAAGAGCAATTGCCTTAGATATTTTAGATGAAAATATAATTTTTGCTGGAGGAGCAAGTGGAGGCATGTTTCGTTCAGTTGACGGAGGACAATCATGGGTAAAAACAACAGATCCAAATCAATTACATAACGTAACTTGTGTATCTCAAGATGTTCGAGTTGGTAAAGAAAATATATGGTATTTTGGTTCTGGTGAATTAACTGGTAGCTCTGCAAGTGGAGGAGAGGCTTACTATCAAGGTAATGGAATTTATAAATCTACAGATAGTGGTTTAAGTTGGGATTCATTAGCTTTTACTTCAACAAATACAAATGGATTTGACAGTGATTTTGATTTTATTTGGAATGTTGAAACAGATTCATCAAATGACACTCTTGATGTTGTATATGCTGCAACATACGGATCAATTTACAGAAGTGAAGATGGCGGATTAAATTGGCAGAAAGAACTAGGAGGAAACTCTTATTATACAAACCTTGAAGTTACAAGTTCTGGAACAGTTTATGCAACATTAAGTAGCGATGGATCAGCAAATGGTCGTGGAATATGGAAATCACTTGATGGAAAAAATTGGCAAAATATAACGGACTCTTTATTTACACCGGTTTATGGTAGAATTGCAATAGGAATCAATCCTTCAAATGAAGATGAAGTTTATTTTCTAGCTGCTGAAACAGACAATTATGGTCAAAGAACAGATGTTTTTTTTAATGGTGTAACATGGACATCATTATGGAAATATAATGCTAACTCAAATAGTTGGATTGATTTATCATCTAATATTCCTGCAAATCAGAATACCAGTTTCGATAATTTTAACGCTCAAGGTGGATATGACTTAATGGTTAAGGTTCATCCAAGTGATTCAAATTTAGTATATATTGGAGGAACAAATTTATGGAGGTCGACTGATGGTTTTACAACTCCAAATAACACGTCAATAATTGGAGGTTACAGAGTTGGATCTAGCGAAGGAGATGGAAATTGGGGAGTATATGAAAATCATCATCCAGATCAACATGATTTACTTTTTTTGCCATCTGACAATAAAGTAATTTTATCGGCAACGGATGGAGGAGTGTACAAATCTTTTGACACCTTTAAAGACACTGTTAAGTGGGAATCATTAAATAATGGATATTATACATCACAATTATATGCTGTCAGTATTAGTAGAAATGCAAATTCTCAAGTTATGCATGGAGGTTTTCAGGATAATGGGAATTTTATAACATTTAATGACAATATTACCTCTGCATGGTCAATGCCGTTTAATGGAGATGGTGCTTTTGGTGGTATTGCAAATAATGAAGAGGATTTTTATTTGACAATTCAAAGAGGTGTTATGTATAAAATGAAATTAGACACTAATGCAAATAGATTAGCTTTTAACAGAATGGATCCATCTTCAATTGATAGTAATGACTACATGTTTATAAATCCAATGGCTATGGATAAAAATTTAGATATTATTTATTTAGCAGCTAAAAATAAACTCTGGAGAAATAACTCTGTTTCTAATATTCCATACAACAATTCTCATGCAAAATCAGATTTAGGTTGGGAAATGTTTAGTGATTCACTATTAAATCCTAATTATAAAATTTCTGTAATTGAAACTTCTAAAAATCCTCCAAACATTGTTTATTTAGGTACACAAAATAAATATATTTATAGAATTGATAACGCTAATCTTGGTGATCCTTCTATTGTTAAATTACCAAATATTCTTACAGGAATGAATTCATATTGCTATGATATAGCTGTTAACCCTGACAATGCAGATGAAATTATCGTTGTATATTCGAATTATTCTGTTTATTCATTATTTCATAGTTTAGATGGTGGTCAAAATTGGACTAAAATTGCCGGTAATTTAGAGCAAAACGCAAGCGGTTCTGGAAATGGACCATCATGTAGAACAGCAGAAATTATTCCTCTAACAAATGATACGTTATATCTGGTTGGCACATCAGTTGGTCTTTTTGGAACCTCTAAATTGGACGGTGAAAATACAATATGGAAGCAAATTGCAAGTAATACTATTGGTTCAGTTGTTGTTGAATATTTAACTTACAGGCAGAATGATGATTTGCTTGTTGTTGCAACTCATGGAAATGGAATTTATCAAACAAATATTAATTCTGCAAATGATGTATTATCATCTACCAATGAATTTGAAAATAAATTAAATATTAATTTATATCCAAATCCAACGAATAGAAATATCAAGATTATTTTTAATTTAGAAAAAAGCTGTTTGTACAATTTGTTGATTTTTAATGAAAATGGCAAGTTATTATTTAAAAAAGAGAGAATAACTGCCAATATTGGTGAAAATATCAAAGAGCTTGATATAAAAAAATATAGTAGCGGTATATATTTTGTAAGTGTGGAATTAAATGGAAATATATATACAAAACAAATAATAAAAAAATGAAAAAAGTATTAATTCTTATTTTACTGTCAAGTTTTTTTTTAGTCTCATGCTCTACATCTAAAAAATGTGATGGTGGAAAAAAAATAAAAACTAATATGTGGTAAATATTATTTTAGACTATTTAATTTTTTATTTAAAATATCTAATTTAATATTACCATCATTTAGCTTATTTTTTTCTATTTCAACTAAATTTTTTGGTGCCTTTTTAACAAAGTTTTGATTTGATAATTTATTCTTAACAATTTTAATAAATCCCTTTACATACTCTATTTCTTTTTCAATTTTTTTCATCTCTTCTGTTATATCGATTGCGTCAAAATAAGGAATAAAATATTCACTAGATCCAACCATAAATGAATAAGATGGGGATGTATTTGTTTCAACGTCTGATATTTTATCAATATTTCCTAATTTATAGATTATTGAATAAAAATTATTTTTTGTATTTACTTTTTGTTTAATTAGAAGAGATACTTTCTGCTTTAAATGAATATTTTTTTCCTTTCTAAAATTTCTTATTGATGACACAACCTCTAAAGCTATTGAAAATTGTTGAATCAAATTTTTATCAAAAGTATTTGTTTTTGGCCAGTCTGAAATTATAATATCGTCATTCCTATCTTTAATAAGATGCCATATTTCTTCAGTTATAAATGGTGAAAATGGATGAAGTAACTTTAATAATTTTTCTAAAAATTTAATAGTATGATCGTGAGATTTTTTATCAATAGGTGTTCCATAGGTAGGTTTTATTATTTCTAAATAAATAGAACAAAAATCATCCCATATTAGTTTGTATGTAGACATTAATGCTTCGGAAATACGATAAGTTTTAAATGATTTATTTATTTCTTGCAGTTCTTTATTTAGTTTATTTTCAAACCATAGTATTGCCTTTTTAGACGATTCGGGCTGTTCAATATTTTTAACTTCCCAACCTTTAATTAATCTAAATGCATTCCAAATTTTATTTGAAAAATTTCTACCTTGTTCACATAAATTCTCATTAAAAGGAAGATCATTTCCTGCTGGAGAACATAACAACATTCCAACTCTTACACCATCCGCTCCATATTTATCAATTAAAGCAATAGGATCCGGAGAATTACCAAGAGATTTACTCATTTTTCTTCCTAATTTGTCTCTAACAATTCCAGTTAAATATACATTTTTAAATGGCATATCGTTTTTATATTCATAGCCTGCCATAATCATTCTTGCAACCCAAAAAAATAAAATTTCTGGCGCCGTAACTAAATCATTTGTTGGGTAATAATAATTTATTTCTTTATTGTTAGGATTTCTTATTCCATCAAAAACTGAAATTGGCCAAAGCCATGAAGAAAACCATGTATCTAAAACATCCTCATCCTGTTTTAAATCGTTTAATTTAACATTTGGATTTTTTTTTCTTGCTAAAATAAGTGCTTCTTTTTTGTTTTTTGCAACAACAAAGTTATTGCCATCATAGTAGTAAGCTGGTATTTGTTGTCCCCACCAAAGTTGTCTTGAAACACACCAGTCTTTTATGTTTTCGAGCCAATATTTATAAGTATTTTTAAATTTTTTTGGATGAAATTTTATCTCATCATTTAGAACATTTTCAAGTGCAGATTTGGAAAATCCTTTCATTTTACAAAACCATTGCATGGAAAGTTTGGGTTCTATTACAGAATTTGTTCTTTCTGAAAAACCAATGCTATTTAAATGATTTTCAACTTTGCTTAGACAGTTATTTTCTTTCAGTTTATTTTCTATTAATTTTCTTGCCTCAAACCTGTCTTTATTTGTGAATAAGATAGCATTTTCATTTAAACTTCCATCATCATTTAAAATATCTATGACTTCTAAATCATATTTAATACCAATTTTATAATCATTAACGTCATGTGCAGGTGTTATTTTAAGAGCTCCTGATCCAAATTCCATATCGACATAATCATCAAAGATTATTGGTATTTCTCTGTTAATTAATGGGATTATTGCATATTTATTTTTTAAGTGCTTGTATCTTTCGTCATTTGGATTTACACATATTGCCGAATCACCAAGTATAGTTTCTGGTCTTGTTGTAGCAATTTCAATAAATTCAGTACTGTTTTTTAATTTATATTTAATGTAGAATAATTTAGATTTAACCTCCTTATGAATAACCTCTTCATCTGAAACAGCAGTTTGTGCTTCAGGATCCCAGTTTACCATTCTAATACCTCGATAAATTAAACCTTTATTAAATAAATCTATAAATACATCAATTACTGATTCACTCAGTTCATCATCCATTGTAAATTTTGTTCTTTTCCAATCACAAGATGCACCAAGTTTCTTTAATTGCTCCAAAATAATTCCACCGTGCTTTTCCTTCCATTCCCATGCATGGTCTAAAAATTGTTGTCTGCTTAAATCTTTTTTGTCAATTCCATCTTTGTTTAGTTTGTCAACTACTTTTGCTTCTGTTGCAATAGAGGCATGGTCAGTTCCAGGCACCCAACAACAATTGAAACCTTCCATTCTTGCTTTTCTAACCATAACATCTTGAATGGTATTGTTTAGCATATGCCCCATATGTAGTACTCCTGTTACGTTAGGTGGAGGTATTACAATAGTGTAACTTTTTCTCTCATCTGGTGTTGAAAAAAAATATTTTTTTTTCATCCAGTGAGCATACCATTTTTCTTCAACTTCTTGAGGATTATATTTTTTTGGAATTTCTTTCAAAATAATTATTTTATTTATTTGCAAGTTTACAAAATCTATATCATATAATTATTTTGTTTGCTGTCAGAAAATATTTTAGTATTTTTGTCGTTAAGAATAAACCTAAAACATAATAAAATGAAAAACTATTTTATACTAACAATCTTTTGTACTTTTTTATTTACAGCAAATGCTCAAAATATCTTTGGAGGTGACGAAAAGAAAGATATAAAAATTGAAAAAAAATCTGATAAAAATGATGTGAAATCTAAAACTGAAGATAAAAAAGAAATTGCTGATGCAACTATCGATTTTGAGTCCAAAGTAGTTGATTATGGTGTTATTGATCATAATTCTGATGGTAATAGAGAGTTTGTTTTTACAAATAATGGTTCTGAGCCATTAGTTATTAAAAATGCAAAAGGTTCATGTGGTTGTACTGTTCCTACTTGGCCTCGAGACCCTATCGCACCAGGCGCTACAGAAAAGATAAAAGTAAAATATGCTACTAATAGAGTTGGAAAGTTTACAAAAACTATTACATTGACAACAAACGCGAGCAAAAGACCTGTTATTTTAACAGTTAAAGGCGAAGTTAACCCACCACCCAAAGACGCTTCATTCCCTGAAAAAGATAATTCAGGTGCACCTTTAGAAAAATAGTAATTAGATAATAAATTTTAAATTTATTTTCGTTCAATTATATTTAAACTTAAAATATGCCAACTGTATCTAAAAAAGGTATTAAAATGCCTTCTTCCCCGATTAGAAAACTAGTGCCATATGCAGAAAAAGCGAAAAAAATAGGTAAAAAGGTTTATCACCTAAATATAGGTCAGCCTGATATTCATTCACCAAAAGTTGCAGTGGATGCAATAAGTAGTTTTTCACATAAAGTAATAGAGTATTCACATTCTGCTGGTTTTGAAAGTTACAGAAAGGGGTTGGCTCGATATTATAATAAATTAGGAATTGACATTAATTATAATAATTTGTTAGTAACTACTGGAGGTTCTGAAGCGCTGCTTTTTGCTTTGAATTCATGTCTTGATCCAAATGATGAAATTATAGTTCCAGAACCATTTTACGCAAATTACAATGGTTTCTCAATTTCAGCTGGAGTTAAGGTTAAACCAATTAAAACTTCTATCAAATCAGGCTTTTCTTTACCAGAAATAGATGAATTTGAGAATTTGATTAATGAAAATACCAAAGGAATACTTATTTGTAATCCTGGAAATCCAACTGGATATTTATATTCAAAAGAAGAACTAGAAAGGTTAAAAGAAATTGTTGTGAAACATAATTTATTTTTATTTTCAGATGAAGTTTACAGAGAGTTTACTTATGATGGAAACAAACATATTTCTGTTTTAAGTATTAACGGTTTAGAGGATAATGCAGTAGTTATTGATTCAACTTCAAAAAGGTACAGCATGTGCGGTATTAGAGTTGGATGTATTGTTTCAAAAAATATGCAAGTTATTGACACCGCATTAAAATTTGCCCAGGCAAGACTATCACCTCCAACCTTTGGTCAGATTGCAGCTGAAGCTGCTTTAAATACACCTATTGGATATTTTAATGAAGTTATTAAAGAATACGAAGAAAGAAGAGATGTTCTTATAAATGAATTAAATAAAATTGATGGAGTAATTTGTCCCAAACCTAAAGGTGCATTTTACGTAATAGCTCAATTACCTATTGATGATGCTGATAATTTTGCACGATGGGTACTCGAAGATTTTGATTTAAATGGTGAAACAATAATGATTGCGCCAGCCGCTGGTTTTTATTCTAGTCCTAATACTGGTCTTAACCAAGTTCGAATTGCATATGTTTTAAAACAAAAGTTATTAGTAAAAGCTGCTAGATGTCTTAAATCTGCATTAGATAGCTATCCAGGTAGGATTAATTAAACTTGTTAATAATATATCAGGTACTTTTCCCTTATAAGTAAAAATTTCTCTAAATCTTTATTCCAACCTTCTTTTATTTCTATTTCATTTTTTCCGTTAATTATATCATTTCGAAGTTGGTTTGTACCTGCTAACTTATCAAAAAAACTATTAAAAAATTGTTCTTTGTCTGTAGTTTCGTTGTAGCAACTTATTAACCAATTTAGATTGATAGAATTTAAATGAATATCTAAGTATTCTAAATTAGTACCAAAACATTTTAAGCCTTTGTGTTTTGGGTTTTTGCTTCCGTTTATACTTTTTGGTGTAAAATTGTATATTCCTTTTAAATATGGTGATCCAAATTGCTGAAAAGGAATGTCTGTCCCTCTACCAACACTTACATTTGTTCCTTCAAATAAACACAGACTTGGATATAAATTGATTGATTTTGTGTTTGGTAAATTAGGAGATGGTTTTATTGGTAATTGGTAACCTTGATCTCTTGTATAATTTTTCATCTTTATAATAGTTAAATCACATTTTTTTTTAATCCAATTTTCGCCATTTATCATTTTTGCATATTCACCAATGGTCATTCCATACACTATTGGAACAGGATGAAGACCAACAAATGATGAAAACTCTTTTTTTAGTACTGGTCCGTCAATGTAATGATTGTTTGGGTTTGGTCTATCTAAAACTACAACTGGAATGTTATTTTCAGCAGCAGCTTCCATAACATAATGAAGAGTTGATAAGTATGTGTAAAATCTTACACCTACATCTTGAATGTCAAATAAAATTATATCAATATTTTCTAATTGAAATTTTGTAGGTTTTTTGTTTTTACCATAAAGAGAAATTATTGGTAATCCTGTTTTTTTATCAAAATTATCATTAACTATTTCACCAGCATCTTTTTTGCCTCTAAAGCCATGTTCTGGTGCAAATACTTTTTTTACTTTAATATTTAATTGAATTAATGAATCTACAATGTGTGTATTATTTATAACTGAGGTTTGATTGCTAACTATAGCAACATGCTTATTTGTAACTAAATGAATATACGAGTTAATTCTATGAGAAGCTGGTATTATATTACTGCCATAAATATCACAACACAGTATCAGTAAAAAAATAATAATTATTTGTTTTATGTTTGTAGTCATTATGAACTTATCCTATTATATTTCTAATCGTTTGTTTTTTACAAAGAAAGGAAATAATCGTTATACAAAACCTATTTTATTAATTGGAACTTTAGCAGTTACACTTTCTGTCACTGTAATGATATTATCAATTATGATCACTACAGGCTTTAAAAATCAAATTACCGAAAAAATTATTGGTTTTGGAGGAGATATTAACATAACAAGTTATGTCAATAATCAATCATATGAAAGTATTCCAATTATTAAAAATCAATCTTTAATTTTTGACCTTGAAAGCAACAAAAACATTGTTAATGTAAGTTCATTTGCAACAAAGGCGGGTATTTTAAAAAATGAAAATGAAATTTTAGGTGTTGTTCTCAAGGGAGTGTCCTCAAATTATAACTGGGATTTTTTTAATAAAAATATGGTAAGTGGTAAGACTTTGACTCTTTCTGATAGTATATCGAGTAATAGTATTATTATATCCAAACAGGTTGCAAAAAATTTAAATTTATCTTTAGGAGAATCTGTATTTATGTATTTTGCACAAGATCCCCCTAGAGTTAGAAAATTTATAATTCATGGTATTTTCAGTACTGCGTTGTCAGATTTTGATGACTTATTTGTAATAGCAGATATAAAACAAATACAAAAATTAAATAATTGGGAGACTTCACAAATTGGTGGGCTTGAGATAAAAATTAATGATTTTAGAAAACTTAATGAAGTTGCTGAATTTGTATACAATAAAACAGATTACAACTTAAAATCTGAAAGTATAAAGGAAAGATTTCCTCAACTTTTTGACTGGCTAGATCTACAAAATATGAATGTTGTTTTAATTATTATATTGATGGTTATAGTAGCTTTAGTAAATATGATAACAGTTTTAATTATTATAATTCTTGAGAAAGTTCAGTTAGTTGGTATTTTAAAATCTATGGGTTTATCAAATTGGAATATAAGAAAAATATTTCTGTATCAATCAATAAAAATAGCTACATCAGGTCTAATTTTTGGAAATTTATTAGCCTTTATTTTGACTTTTTTACAAAAAAGGTTTCAGTTTCTTAAACTTGATTCTTCTATATATTACATGCAACATATTCCAGTTGATTATGATTTCTTTAGTGTAATTCTTATAAATATTGGTACAATATTTATGTGTTATTTAGCATTGATTATTCCATCTGCCATAATCACCAAAATGAAGTTAATTAATTCAATTCGTTTTGAGTAGAATTGGTAAATTTGCATAATGAAATACTTTAAAAATATTGTTGAAACAATAGGCAATACACCATTAGTGAAACTTAATAATGTTGTTGAAACAAAGGCTCTAGTTTTAGCAAAAGTTGAAAGTTTTAATCCTGGTCATTCAACAAAAGATAGAATGGCATTAAAAATGATTGAGGATGCTGAAAGGAAAGGGATAATTTCTAAAGGGGCAACTATTATTGAAGGTACATCTGGTAATACTGGTATGGGCTTAGCGCTAGTTTGTATTGAAAGAGGTTATAAATTAATTTGCACAATTTCAGACAAGCAATCAAAAGAAAAAATTGATATTCTCAAAGCAATGGGAGCGGAAATCTATGTTTGTCCTACAAATGTTGATCCCGATCATCCGGATTCATACTATTCTGTTGCCAAAAGATTAAACAAAGAAATTCCTAACTCTTTTTATCCGAACCAATATGATAATCTTTCTAATAGATTAGCACATTATGAATCTACTGGACCTGAAATTTGGGAACAAACACAAGGGAAGATTACACACTTTATAGTTGGAGTTGGTACAGGAGGAACTATTTCTGGTATTGGTAAGTTTTTAAAAGAACAAAATCCAAATATTAAAATTTGGGGTGTCGATAGCTATGGCTCGGTTTACAAAAAATATCATGAAACAGGAGAATTTGATAAAAATGAAATTTATCCATATATAACAGAAGGAATAGGAGAGGATATTATAGCAAAAAATGTCGATTTTAAGTTGATTGATCATTTTGAAAAAGTTACAGATAAAGAAGGTGCGCTTATGGCAAGAAGATTAGCAAAGGAAGAAGGTATTTTTGCTGGCTACTCTTGTGGGAGCGCTGTAGCAGCAATTAATCAGTTAAAGAGTAAGCTTAACCCAAAAAATATCGTTGTTGTTTTATTACACGATCATGGTAGTAGATATGTAGGTAAAATTTTTAATGATGATTGGATGAAGTCAAACAATTTCATCTAAAACAATAACTTACTAACATTCTTAAAAGTTAGTATCAAACTGTTTTATTTGTTTTTTTTCTTTTATAAATTTACGCTTCATTTTTAAATAATAGAATTTTTTAATATATGTTTCTAATATTTGATACAGAGACTACAGGGTTACCTAAAAATTGGAAAGCTCCTCTAACTGATTTTGATAATTGGCCAAGAATGGTTCAGTTAGCTTGGCAAATTCATTGTATAAAAGGAGAGTTAGTTGAAGTAAAAAATTTTATTATAAAGCCAGAAAATTATGATATTCCATTTAACGCACAAAAAATACATGGAATCTCAACTGAACGAGCTATTAAGCAAGGCGTTGATCTAAATTTTGTTTTAGAAGAATTTTTAAATGATGTTAAAAATTCAAAATATATAATTGGGCATAATATTTCTTTTGACAATAATATTGTAGGATGCGAACTATTGAGGAAGGGTTTTGAAAATATTTTGTCTAATCACCCCTTTCTTGATACAAAAGATTTGTCTACAGACTATTGTAAAATTCCAGGCGGTAGAGGAGGTAGATTCAAATGGCCTTCTTTAACCGAATTGCATTTCAAATTATTTGATGAAGATTTTGCAGAAGCTCATAATGCATCCGCAGATGTTGAAGCAACTGCTAGATGTTTTTTAGAACTTATAAGAATAGAGGTGATTCCAAAAAATCTTGTTTCAATGTCTGATGATGAACTTGAAGCATTTCAAAAAAATAACAAGGAAAAAATTAAATTAATTGGATTAAATATCTCTCCTTATGACCCGCTAGATAAATTAGAAAAAAATCAAGATGAAGTTCCTGATTTAAAGAATCAAAATGATAATTTTAGTGAAAATAAATTTATATTAGATGATAATGTCAAGTATAGTTTTGCACATTTACACGTCCATTCTCAATATTCAATACTACAGGCAACATCAAGTATAAGTGATTTAGTTAACAAGGCAATTGAATACAATATGCCGGCTATTTCATTAACAGATCATGCAAATATGTTTGGTGCTTATAAATTTTTGGATTATGTCAATAATCACCCGATCAATCAAGAAAAAAATAAAATAAAACCAATAATTGGTTGTGAGTTAAATGTATGTAAAAATCATCTAGATAAAAGCATTAAAGATTATGGTTCACAGATCCCATTTTTGTGCAAAAATAAAAGAGGTTTTTATAACTTATCTAAGCTTTCTTCAATAGGTTATATTAATGGATTTTACTATGTCCCAAGAATTGATAAGGAGTTAATAAAAAAATATAGTAGTGGTTTGATTGCATTAACTGGGAGTCTTTATGGTAGTATACCAAATATAATTTTAAATATTGGAGAGCAACAGGCAGAAGAAGAATTTAAATGGTGGCTTGAAATTTTTGGGGAAGATTTTTATGTCGAATTAAATAGACATAATTTAGAAGAAGAAGAGCATGTGAATAATGTATTGATTAAATTAGCCAAAAAATATGATGTTAAAGTAATTGCATCAAATAATGTATACTATTTAAACAAGGATGATGCAAATTCACATGATATTTTACTATGTGTGAAGGATGGAGAACTTCAATCAACTCCTAAAGGAAAAGGACGTGGATTTAGATACGGTTTCCCAAACAATGAATTTTATTTAAAATCATCTGAAGAAATGGTAGAAGTGTTTTCTGACGTTCCAGAGGCGGTAAGTAATATTTCAGAATTAATAAAAAAAATAGATACATTTGATTTGAGTCGCGATGTGTTGTTACCTGAGTTTAAAATCCCTGATAAATTTAAAGTTTTAGAAGATGAAAAAGATAATGGAAAGCGTGGTGAAAATAAATATCTTAGGTATTTGTCATATGAAGGTGCTAAAAATAGATATATCGAAATATCTAATGATATTAAGGAGAGAATAGATTTTGAATTAAAAGTAATTGAGAACTCAAATTATCCTGGATACTTTTTAATTATTCAAGATTTAATATTAAATGCAAAAAAAATGAATGTTTCAGTGGGTCCAGGTAGAGGATCTGCTGCAGGATCTGTTGTTGCTTACTGTATTGGAATTACAAATATAGATCCTATTAAGTATGATTTACTGTTTGAGCGTTTTTTAAATCCTGAAAGAGTTTCACTTCCTGATATTGATATTGATTTTGATGATGAAGGAAGAGGTAGGATAATTGATTGGGTTGTAGAAAAATATGGTAGAGATAATGTTGCACAAATAATTACCTATGGAACTATGGCTGCTAAATCATCTATTCGTGATACTGCTAGAGTTTTAGATTTGTCTCTGTCAGATGCTGATAGATTAGCAAAACTAGTGCCAGATTTCACTTCATTATCGAAGATTTTTTCTCTTGATGATAAGTCTTTAAATAAGGAATTTAAAGGTGATCAGTATACAAATGCTAGCAAATTAAAAAAATTATCAAACAATACAGATCTTATTGCACAAACTATTCAGCATGCAAAATCACTTGAAGGAAGTGTGAGAAATGTAGGAACACATGCATGTGGTGTTATAATTACACCTAAGCCATTAATTGATTTAATTCCAATGACCAATTCCAAAGATTCAGATCTTTTAGTTACTCAATTTGACAATAGTGTAGTTGAAAATGCTGGTTTATTAAAAATGGATTTTTTAGGTTTAAGAAATTTAACAATAATTAAAGATTGTATTAAGATAGTCCAAAAACTACATGCTTTGACTATTGATATTGATAAGATTCCCCTTGATGACAATAGTACTTTTGAAATATTTCAAAAAGGTGAAACTAATGGAATTTTTCAGTTCTCATCAGATGGTATGAAATCTCATCTCAAGCAGTTAAAACCTGATAAGTTCGATGATCTTATAGCTATGAACGCATTATATAGGCCAGGTCCAATGGAGTATATTCCAAATTATATTAAAAGAAAGCATGGTAAGGAGGATATAGTATATGATCTGGTTGAAATGCAAGAGTATCTTTCATCAACATATGGTATTACTGTA